>Ga0157363_1005147_pt1 | contig 12160 bp, 6 predicted proteins | sample AttsexASBM1_FD_111477 | JGI IMG/M metagenome (GOLD analysis project Ga0157363, IMG submission 111477) | Fungus gardens microbial communities from leaf cutter ant in Ribeirão Preto, State of São Paulo, Brazil - Atta sexdens ASBM1 | ecosystem: Host-associated > Fungi > Mycelium > Unclassified ...
CGTTTTGCGATTTGTCATAACTGAGCTGTATAGAAAAAAATATTAAGATATCTCATTTTCTTAATGTTTCCCTTACGTAATGTTCCGGAAATCTCGCGACATGATAATTTGTATGGTCGACGACATTATTATGTCGGAATTTCACCGATCATATATAATAATGTCGATTGCCATGACGGTCGACATATATCTCGCGATATCGAAGCTTGACGCTCGTGAAACTTATCGCTTCTCCAGCAGGCAGCAACAGCCTCAACTGCTATATTAACCCGACTGAGACTTATTTCGCGGCGCGTTTCCTTTCTTATTTATTTTCTTTTCCTACCGAGAAGAAAAATTTTCTGAGATGGCGAATATTGATATACGAATAGAAACAATATACACGCGTGCGTCGAAATTACGTATATACTTCGACATAAGGAATTGTCCAGCCAACCGATACGTGTATCTTCAATCTAAACCTGATCGAAGACTGATTCTTTAGGACAATGAGTGATTCCGAGGTAGAGGTTCTACGATGCAGAAGATCGTGCGTTTGAAAGGGGTTTTCAAGCGAGACTCGTCTATTGTTACGCTGATTGGAAAGCTTCTCGTTAACGAATTGGCCAGCTGCACGTATAGGGTTTTTGATTTTTCAAAGAGAATTGCGTGCGCGCCTTGCCCACACATCGAAGAAAAAGAAAAACGATCAGAGCTCGATGTAGTCCGAGCCAAATGCATAAATTAGTCCATCGTTAACGTAGGTATGTGACGCACGTAACTGTCGTTGGCGTGTCCCTCGTGTTATCGTGATCCACACAATGTGTGCGGTACGATCGCGACGTGTTGCGGCGCAGCGCGGCGACGAGAATTATTAAAATCGCATATAAATAAATAATAACGTAATACTATAAATTAGCCGGAGGCGACACAGCGGCAAACGCGATTATATTTATCGTTATTACGCGGTATTTGGTTTGCGTCCGTGCCATGAACGGCACCGAGGTCCACATGCATCTTTGATAATCGCGCAATACGCACGCTGCAGAATCGCGCACCACGATTATGATATCCGAGTTTCAATATACACGCTCATCCGCGGCGAGCGAACAAATCGGACAATGGACCAACAAAGTTATAGGTTAGACGAAACGTATTTATAATAAAATGATATTACAGCCGAACGAGATTCAAAGACTCCGATATATATTGTTAAATTCAAATTAATGTCAACTTATATCCAATTTTATTGTTGAGTTATTTTTAAGTATTTGTTTAATTTAAAACTAATCACAGAAATATATTGACGTTTTAACATGAAAGTTAAAAAATAATAAAATATTATTTAACTCAAGAGATTAGATTGACCCTTTGACATCTAACAGTGCCTCGGGATGTATGTGAATATACGGATTGCCCGTTCCTGCGTCAGGTGTTGCATTAAATAACGCAATACGCACGCAGGAAACAATACCACAATCGCACTCATAGGATCTCGCGCGGGGTAACAACTTCACTGAACCGTGATTCGACCGAATCAGAGTTGCCGTGCGACAAGCCCAGCAAGCGAATGTGGATATGGCGTATACGCGTAAGGCAAGAGGGTTGTTGCTATTGTGTGGCAAGGGTGGCGCAACGTCGCAGCCATATTGTATACATGTCAAGCTCGCCCGTATTGTTTTGCAATATTTCGCGCACTAATTGGCCTGGAAATTGCTATTTCCTGAAATTACAACCGAGCCCCGAGGTCGCCTCCATTCAGAAGATGTAATAGCACCTCGCTTCTCTCCCTCGTCCTTTCTCCCCCCCCCATATCTCTCTCTCTCTCTCTCTTTCTCTCTCTCTCTCACTGTTTCTTCTCGTAACCGCATAACCAGTTAACCAGCTAACTCATCCTATAGCGATTATACTCGTCGTCCCGATGACAACTTTTTCCTTGTCTCGTTGATCTCGAAAAGGGTTCGCACGGACTAACATCGTGCTCGTCGAGGAGCGGAGAAAAGCTAATATTCATCTCTGATGACGATGTTGAAGACAAGTCTAACAACGAAAAGGCGATTAACTTACGACCACGACGCGAGCGAGGACACTGAGGGACACAACGGGCGATTTATTAATACCACTTAGCTCTTGAGTAGAGATTTGCGGAATCCCTTTATGATTTGAATACGAAAAATAAGATTTCTGTTCACTTTCTCGCGCAAAGAACGCGACAGTATCGTAAGTCATTATCATTTTGTAGTTATTGTTAGATTACATTTTAAGATTAAATATCAATAATTTAGGTTTTAGGAATATAAATAAATTCCGGTCAACTTTAAATAGCGCTCACAATGGTGCATTTAAATTTCCGCGCCCAATTATTTTTCCATTAGTAAAGTTGATCAATCTGCATTTCGAAAGCTATATAACAATTCACAGTTAGATAATTACATTTTTAGTTTAATTGAAAATAAACGCTGAAAAAGCGCATTCGCCATTGCATGATTTACTATTTTCGTAGCAGTAAAAACCGTCTCTGAAGCAACCAGAATAATTTGTGAGATTTACGGATAATATTGTGTTGGAAAGAACGTGCTGAGAGAGAGAGAGAGAGAGAGAGAGAGAGAGATTAGTTTAAAAGATTTAAAAGTGGTAATTTCGATATGCATCATACTGCGAAGTATGCTGGAAAGATGGAAAAAGTGATATATAGATTCTATTTTAATTGAAATATTTCTATAATTTTTTTATATTAATAGACATATCTTTGAAAAAGAAACCGTAAAAACTTATTTATACACTCAAATATATACAATTCTAACTCGCATATTTAAATCGTACTTAATAACTTGCTCCTTGTTAACTGCATACAGTAATAGCGTAACAAACGTACACTTAATTTTCTCAGCAATCTTAATATCTGAGTGAAATTTTTCATACCGAGAATTTTCGCTTTCTTAGTGACCTCTCCGGTACCGTTAAAGCGAGTAAATGAAAGTGGAAAGTATTGACCAACCAACGGCAATAAGGGAACACTCGCTTGCATCGCCCTCATCCAATGCGACGACGACGGCGTTGCCCCGAAATCAAAGCGAAACGGATGAAAATGGACGATAAATTTCATACGGATGTCGTTCGGCGTAGCATTCGGTGAAGTTGTAAAACGGTGATTTATTTACAATGCGAGCTAATTGATTTACAATCGTAGCTACACATTGGGAAGTGCCGCTTTGCAGCCGCGGTTTGCCCAATCCCTGGCTGCAACTGAACGCCCTGCGCTCTTTTCGTCTGCGCGCACGCGTATCCATTTTCCTCGTTTTTTTTTCTCCCGTCATTCGGCTATAATTACAACTGGGTACGTCAATAGATAAAAAAAAGCGATATCAACATATCTAAACACATGAAAAAAGCGCAGTTTCTGATATCAGTTTCAGACATCAATTAAAAAATCATTATTAGAACAATACTCGCAATTATTATATGCATAATGCGAAATTTTTGAACGTATAAATATAGAATCAACAAACTGTACTAAAAGATTACAATATTGCGATTAAATATTGCGTTGCAATATTTCCAGATTTTCGTGATAATAACCTACTTTCTTCCATCTTTTTCGCTATCCTTTTTTTTTCATCAACATAGCTTGCTCTTTCTGCCTTTCTTCTCTTTTATGAGATTTCGTGTGCAATCATAAAACTGATATAACTATATCTCGTAGATCTGAATCGCGTGCCCATCATCATCGTTTGTATAAAAACCAGTTTTTATCTGACACGCGAAATTATAAAAACATGAGGTAATCGCAAAGACCATCCAGTGCACTATTATTGTATTCTCGCGTTTTACTGATAAGTTCTCCATTTCTAACACTAACATTATAGACAGTACTGATACGTAAACAATTGCAAAAACATAAAATTTGCAGAAATTTATCGACGAAGAAGATATTATAACATATAAGAACATATATTTTACATAAAGGAACAGATCATGAATTTTACAGTATATATGAATAATATAAGGAAGAATAGATAAGGAAGAAAAGATGATATTCTACAGGAAATTAAATATTCTATCGTAAGTGATGTTAAAATTGTAGTAACAATCAATTGTAGTAACAAGAATTACATCTATCCATATTTTGCATCTATCCATATTTAATGCAACAGTAATTTTCTAGTAATATACATGTAATAGTTGAATCAAATAGTATCTCAGACAAATGATTATCAAAAGCAATCTATTATATAATATTTCGTTACATTATAAGATAATGAAAATATAATTCGTTATACCATCAAAAGGAAATGTCAAATGTTGTGTCAATCACCTATCGGCAAGTGTAAAAATTGTATTATATTTCAAGTTGTTCAATCTTCGAAATGAGGTCTTACCCAAATAAGCTTCAGATTATACATAATGCAGTCACGCGATCGATATAATCTTCCCCCCCTCCCCCATTTCGATCTTGTAATTAGCGACATACTATGTCGTTGTTGTGCTCCTTGAAACTCTGATGAAATACAATCTTTTTACATCGATATACGCAGGCAATGATACCAATGTACAATTTTCTATGTATTAAAAAATGTATTGTTTATTTTTAAAAAATCATGACAGTATAATCACATTGAAAAGAGTAAATAAAAAGAAGCAGATAAATCAAAATTGTACATATTCTAGCTTGTAAATACAGTTCGTGTGAAGTACGGGAAGCTCTTTTTGTCACGCAACCAGACTACTAATCGTAGATCGTGTTGGTTCTGTAGACGACCAAAGCACATTTGAATACGGAGTTCCCGATGACACGTTCTCAACACGTTTTCGGAAATCCTACGACTTAGATTCTTCCCGTGGGATTCGTGCGGTTGCGTGACAACGAAATGTCGTTCTACGTCCAACGCCTTAGTTCTGGTTAACGTGTACACGAATCCTGTCGCGGACTTGTGGCAATTTACAGCCAGGATCAGTGTCCTTTAACAGACAATCGTACCATGGTCGTTTCTTAAGCTTCGTATATCTCGGCAACTTCGCACGCTCATCTCGTTGATGAACGTAAGACAACGCAGACTCGATCTAATCAATTAATCACTGGAGACATTTATAATCTCCTAATCTCTTTATCAATTCTTGGTTTCATATTTCTAAAATGAATCATGCAAGCAATATCTTTTCTTAAAAAAAAAAAAAAAAAAATTATGATTACGTAAATTGTGTGAATCATAAATGTTTAGCTTTATTTCTTTTCTTTATATTTTTTTTAAGTTGAAGAGAAATATTAAACTACATCTACGTACACTTTTCAGATGCTCCAACTTTATATTTATATCTTTTAAATAACTTAAAACGTAGCTCTTACATGTATAAGCCGCGCTGTGCGCAATATATGCTTAATAGTACAGCTTTCCGTCATGATATTCGCTTACGAAAAGTAATGCAGTTGGAGGATTTTCCAGGAGATGGAAGATTATATGATACACTCCGTCGCGTGCGAATAAAAAGATAAAACGCTAATATTTGCAAAATGTACGCAAATTCCCAATTATGAGAAAATAAAATAATTTTTTATAAAATTATTACATTACTTTTATATTTTTTTTCGATCTTTTTTTACTAATTCAACTAATATCAAAAATAAATCTAATTGTCTTTATAAAAAACAAAAATATGAAAATAAAACATTCATTTTGCAATTTACAGAATTCAGTTAATTCCTAATTATTAAATAAATAAAATAAATAATTTTAAATTTTTAATATTGTACAAATATAAATATTTTTTACAATATTATTACTACATTATTTTTATGTTATTTTCCTGTATTTCTTGCTGTGATTCGTTTATATCAATAAAAAACTAATAAAACTAGTACACCATATTCAGATTTTTCTTTATAAAAAAAGGTAGAAATATGTACAATAGAATAATACAATATAGTTCTATTGATGTTCAAAGTCCTTTAGTGTGTGCAATATTCGCGATCAAAGTATGTTTGAATATACGTTTGAACGATCACACAAAAGAGGTAATTAATGGAACCAGCACACTATTAGAACTAGTGACTGACAAGGCTACTAAATGATACGGTCAAAAGAGTGCATCAGGAGAGCTCGTAATGAATCGTGTGGCAATCTGAGGGATAGTATGGTTATTAATATCGATTTTAAAAGTACTCTATATATATAGATATATCTGCAACAGACAAAAGCAATAACTAAATCATTCTAGCGCGAAAACAGAATTTTTCGGTCAGAAGTCCTGTCCTTGCGGGGAAGTGAATTGTAAACTGCGCACTGTTCTACAAAAGTATCGATATTGCTTTACAATAATACAGCTATAAAGTTCTATTCCGCACATAACGGGTACACTTATCTCTCTGTTACAGCGAAAACCTTGAGTTATTCCATCGTAACGACGGCTGAGTTTTTCAATACTAGACTTTCTTTGCATACATCGCGACCATTCCACCTACACGCAATGCTTTTACTGCCTCTATGTTATAACAAACCCGCGGTCGTGTAGTCGTTCAAATGTTCCAGAAACTTCAGCGATAACGAAGAAAAGACTGAACTCACAAAGACTGAAATATCTCGCTAGCGGTGGAATAATGGAAACGCACTTCGTAAAAGTTATTAGTTGCATAAGACTTCTACACGGCTACGAAATGTTGAGTTGAAGGGAGAACGTACAAGAAACACTGCATAATCTTAAGCCGTACCATTAATAGCTTATTCGAATTCATATCCTCCGTCTGTTGATACCGAATCGGATATACATAGAACTTGCTTTAACTAATCTTTGGTGCGCCACATAATCCGATAGAAAGTTATCATAAAGTTTCTTCAGCATGCTCATTTAATACTAATTAATGCACCATGGATCTAAAAATATCGACAGACATTACGGCAAACATAAAAATAGAATGCCGATCGAACGTCGGTAAACAGCAGTCAGAGCTGCAAGGATTTCTGTAGTACTCGGGATCGACCGTAAACCGGAAGAGCTTATTGCGTATTCTCTGGGCAAACTAGATTCGCCGTGTACAGCTAGACCGCCGTCGTAAATAAAAAAGTAACGTCGGAAGGGGATATAACAAGTTTCAAAACTCCGATAATGCTGGTATTATGAACGTTGTTTATTACTACTTGAGAAAGATATACGGACGGCTTGATATTAATTTCGTTTTAATGTGTGATATAATATAATATAATGTATAATATAAATATTATATTTATATATATATATATTTATATATATTTGAATAAAAAATGAAATCAACGAAAAGGATTTTTCTTTAACCGTAATTGCTTTTCAGTAATAAGCGAATGATAATAATAGAAAAAGTAGCCATTAAAGTAGTCAAGAAAGAAAATTACAAAATCTTTTTTATTTGATAGTGACATTATAAGTGAATTTTATGTCAACAAAAATTTTGAAATTTAATATATTATTAGATTATTGGAATTAGATTATTCACTGAAAATTAAATTATAACATAAGAAAATAATTACTTAAATATTATATAAATGAAAGATCGATTTTCAAAATATTCGTAAGTAAAAAAAATTCGATTCAAAAAGGATTCTGCGACAACAAAAACATGTGACAATAATGAATTCAATAGTTTCAAAATAAGAGAAGCATTAATTTTCTTGTTGTACATTATATATTGTATTTCCATCAGTGACATCGACCATTTTGGTGATTGAAATAGCTGACAAAGTAGAAACTGGGTTACCTACCGGATGCATCGTGTCGGCTAAATCATTATACGAGAAGACAAACGTATCCCGTTACCCGCATATCTAGAATTCTACATGAACGCCATAAAATCGCAATAGCTGCTCGCTATAAACGCTGCACGAAATCGATCATCGTGAATCGTAATAGTGAGGCAACCAGCACGGTTATCAATGTTCAAAATCACGTAGATTTATCAAATTATGAATACCGTGTCACTCAGTCAAAAAGCACATCAGCGAGAAGATTTATCGGTGTCATAAAAATCGAAAGTATAGATATTATATAAATCGAATCATATCATAGATGATATTTCATCTCCTGTGTAATTAAAATAATGTTGACATAATATTGATCAATATTACACCAATTATTCTCTTCACGCAGAAGTAATTATAAATTTTAACTTTAAAATTGCTTGAAGATACAATAATAACAAATTTTTTAATTCCACACATGCCAAATGATTTATTTATTTTACGAAAAGTAAAAAATAGATTTCAAAAATATGACTTTTCCATATTTTACGAAGTTTTATAGATATAATTCATATAAAAGTTTCTACATTTTAAGACTTTTATAGATGTAATTTTAGAATGATAACGTTTTTCAAGAATTTTGAAAACTTTTTAATATTTTAAATTTAATATTGTAATCTAATATTATGTATCCTAAATGTAAATGAAAAATTTGGAAATTAATCGATGGTTTTTAATCCGTTATTGAAGAAATGGGATCTTAAAAAGAAGCGTGTCTGGCACGCGACGAAATTCGATAATCACAGATTGACTACGACATGTCACAGATAAGAAGGAGATCCAAGCTTGAAGTTGCGGATGGATCGTCCATTGGTCGACCGATCGGTGGTTCAAATCTTTTAGTCCCTTAGCGAGGCACAATAGCCGGTCATTTAAAGGTTGTGATCTTGGATCAAATCGAGAGTCGACATGGTCCAGCCTCTGTCTAACTCACTCTCGTAGTTAGGAAGGAACGTCGTTGTCCGTCGCTGAGAGCATCTCAGACACTTAGAAAGGGGTGAGAATGCGTTAGCACTCCAGACTCAAGCCAGACTCAAGCCAGCGAGCGCAACCATCGAAAGCCCGGGTTCGTACATTTCTCTTTATACCCTCCAGCATCGTATCGGGGTCTAGCCGGGTAGATACCTTTGCTCGTAGGGCCACGTCACGGAGAGCTCGTCGCCCTCTTATTTTGTACATCCCTTTAGGCGGGTATGTATCTTAAGCGGTATTGTGATGGAAATTCTCGCCGCGCACGGCATTCACCCGCCAATCATTCGCCCCGAAGAAAACACTTATCGGAGTACCTGCTACGTCGGCCAGGAGACGCCGAGACGAGACAAGAGCGACGAAGAAGGGGTACGTGATTCAACGAAAATCGAACGATAAAGCTTCCGTCTCGGGTGTCCATTATCCGCGTCCTCGATACACGCGGGATTTGGTAAGTTTGCTCATTCGAAAGAACTTCAGACGATAACGAGATGCAAATTGGTCTTTCTCAAGTACCAGCACTACCTATTAAGCAATTCGATCGCCTGGAGTTTTAGTCGACAACGGAGACGCTCACATTCGCGTAATAAAATTCAATCTTGTCGAAGTAATAGCGAATAATACGAAAAAAATGGTTGTTCCATCAAGTATTACAGCGGACGAACTATATCGGACGGCTCTTCAGAAGTAAAATTAAAAGTTAAGCGTATAAAGCTTCAATAAAGCGTTCCGTGACAGAAGTAAATTGCGCCCGACGAAAATCGGGTAACTGCTCGTGACCGAGCGAATAGGTATTAATTTATTCGCTTTGAATATACGCTTCTTAGACAGCGAGTCGCAATGAAATGAATTTGCCATTGCGTTTGGAGCCAACCGAACGCAGAAATACGCTATTCTACGTTGGGAAACGATATTTGAGCAATAAAAGCTATTTATGAGATGTCGTTGCACGAACGATCGGACGTGTTCGATATTTGTACAAATAACACGTATGATTAAAATATCAATAGAATTTAGTTCCAACTAATAAGATTATGCGCGACGACATTCGTAAGATCCATTCAACCACACATAAAATGTGCTCAAGAAACGAACACGCATACATAGAAAGAACGGATTTTGCTAAAGTATCTAAAAATCACTATATTATACCACTTACAGATCTGAAAATAATTTTGTTGAATCTTCAAAATAATTACATACGAATCTCAAGCATGACAAACAATGTTGCGAGAATTTCTACATTCTAGCAACAATCAGTGTCCTACATAATTAGGTATTTTGATAGTCTAACAAAATTATTTTCAGACCTAGCGAAATTTTGAAATACTTTAGCAAAACCGTTCTTTGTAAATTTGTGATACAGAAAGAATGGTTTTAGTGAAATATCTAAAAATGTAGCTTCTGTATGGCTAGATATACCTAGATCTCTAATCATTTAGTTTGAACCATTATATAGAACACTCAAATTAGATGTTAAATTTTCTGCAGTATCAATGCTTAAAAATTCTATCTGTATATCTAGTTAAATTTTAGTTAGTTAGTTAGTTTAGTAGTTTAAAGACAAACTTTAACAAAAAATCGTTTCTTTTTCCGATTCAATAGCTTTCGATTTGGTCACCTTTAAATTTATGAGAATGTCCTTTTAACGTAGCCGTCGCGTGGCGACGCGCATGAGAGACGGTAAACATGCCGTCTCCCGCGGAAATTATGTCGCTCAATAAGAACGATCGGGTCGAGTGCCTACTTTCGATGCCGAGCATGACTCCCGAAGGTGCCACATAAATCCAGGAAGCGTCCTTCACGCGCCGATTCCTCCGTACTAAACGCCCGGCGGTCCAGACCGTACTTTATGGGCCGCAGGAACGTACCCATACCGGACGGTGGCAACGGACGAACGTGAGGCTCCATATTTCCAGCGGATGTAGAATGATCGTGAGTTGGTATCGCAAATGAAATCACGTACTCTCCCGTTGAACACGGTAACGTCGTGCTATGTCGAGCGATTCTGTATATTTGCGAGCGCGAATACGTATACGATAGCTACGGATACGATGAAGAAAGATACATGAAAGAAAACGCGGAAGCGAAGAAATGATTGTGACAATTTTCAATTTGGCCAACTGAATCAGCAGATTCATCCTATTGAGATATTTTTTAAATAATGATTCTTAAAAAATCAACGTGATAGAAACTCTATCATTTCCAGAAAACTTTCGATTCTTTTTCTCAATTGACTCGAAAATACATACGAAAAGAACAGTTTTGTGAGGTAAAATAATCATATATAAAATATTTGAAATTTTGTTGAATCATCAAGTAATTATGGACGCTCAAAATGTTTGCTAAAAATCAAATTTCTTGTAACAGTGCTCATCGCATATTTGAGCATCTTAAATAATTATTTCAATAGTCCAACAAAATTATTGTCAGAACTGCAGTACCTATGTACTATATTCTTAAATACTCCAGACAATTATTCTATTCATGATATATTCAAAAATGCCACATATAAATGTACAATGACAATCGGGAAGTTGTCATCCTATAAATGTGCGACATTTATAGGAACACATTCTAAATCTGGGGCAATCATTAATGACTGGTAATGACATAAATAAAAGCGAATCAAGATTATCGCGACCTGCATACAGAGTCGACCTAGTTTTTTTTTAACGATAAAATTTTCACATAAAAACATATATATACTACAACTGGGGAATTAAGTGCGCTGACGTTTCGATATTCAAGAAATGATTTATGAACTTCTCGGACGCCTATCGTCGATACTCCAAAAATCACCAGCACGTCCCGTTTGTCCCGTTTTTCACGTGTGTAGAAGCGACAGTCGCTCACAGTCCGCGCACGAATGCAACGGAAAGAGCGAGACAACGTACGTGCGCGACAATGAAGCGCCCGTTCGCCGGTACAGCGGCCGGGTTTCACCTGCGCTCGGACTAAAATCAATTGTAATCAACACCGATGTATAAATCAAATCGTCCGTAGGGTAGGCAGCGAACGGAGAATAGGTACGGTAGGAACCGGGCAGAGCAGCGCGTTTCCCTTCGGATGATTTGTCGATGGCACGCTTTACGCGAACTGCTCCACCAGGGAAACGTTCTCGTACGCTCCCGAGTTCTCTCCGCATCCCTTTCGCGTAACGATGTGCAAGGAAAAAGGGGTGCTGCTAAGAAAAGTTTCGAAAGAATATCGAGAGAAATTTCACGTTTATAAGGAAATATAATACTTACAGGCAGACACACACACACACACACACACACACACACACACACACACACACACACACACACACACCACACACACACACAAAAACACACACACACACCACACACACACACACACACACAAACACACACAAACACACACACACACACACACACACACACACACACACACACACACACACACACACACACACACACACACAC
>Ga0157363_1005148_pt1 | contig 12159 bp, 5 predicted proteins | sample AttsexASBM1_FD_111477 | JGI IMG/M metagenome (GOLD analysis project Ga0157363, IMG submission 111477) | Fungus gardens microbial communities from leaf cutter ant in Ribeirão Preto, State of São Paulo, Brazil - Atta sexdens ASBM1 | ecosystem: Host-associated > Fungi > Mycelium > Unclassified ...
ATAACAATGGGAGTAAATCCTAAAGATGTTTGCGTTTGGTGTATAGATTTGAGGCATTACTTAAGAGAATTGTATATTATAATAAGCAATATGAGTTTATGCATTACTGGGCATTGTAGGGCATAAAAAATTGAGTATTACTTGGGTATTATTGAGATATTATTGATTTAGTATCCATTGATGTACACAATTTTAGCGGTTTACCTTTTGTGTTACAAACCTCTATCTTTTACATTCATTTTCCCAATGTTTATATGTATACATAAAATTAATGCATTTTAAAATTAAAAGATTGAAAGGAATAACAAATTTAAATCCATCATCAAACAACACGTAAAAAGTTCTTAGTTTTATAACACATGTATAAATTTTCTAAAAATTTAGAAAGAAAGATAATAAATATTCCGTTAATTTTTTTCAACTTTATATTGATTTATATTAAATGAGCTGATGAAAATCGAGACATTATTATAAATTATCAATAATCCTAAAACAACAGTGAATTATTAAAAACTCAGAAAACACTTTTCTTTCGTTCATAGAGAAGGATCATGATGCGAGGCGAAACGAGAGCCATGCCCCTGACATAAAATTTAATGCCTCTCTCCATTGTTTGCGAACACATTTGGGACTGTGCTTCCGTTGCGCTTTATCGAAGGATTACTATACATGTTACGGACTCTCTCGGAGATGACCAAGTGTCTCGTAAGGTTGATAATGCACAGTTTTAAGTTACGGTCGGTTATAAAACGTTCAGCTCGGCATAACCCTTCAATGGCAGCATGTCGATATGGAAATTCGATAATATATCCCCTCGATATTGCATGTCCACGATAAAAATTGCAAAATTTCTGGGCACTTCTCTTAGGATCCCGGACTTCATAGTCGCGGTGAAATTTGATATTTTATGCGATTCGGGATTGTGCTTAACAAAACGCGGTAGTTAGCTGGTAAAAAGAATTGAAATACCGTCGATTTATCGAGCACCGAACTTTCTGTGTCGATCAGAACACGATATTCTTTTTGATACCAATTAATAAAGTACAAATATACCAAAGATAGAATAACTTTGACCGAAAATCAGAATAACTGTCATCCAAATTTTGATAATGCCCAAATTGCACGTCAAAATTAGATTATTAGACGTAGATTATTTTAAAAATAAATGTTTTTAAAATGTATTATGTCTGATGTCCGTCCGGACGCGAGACTTTATTTAAACATTTTTTAAATTGGCCAAAGTTATTCCGACTGGACCAAATTAAATTACCATATTTTTAATAACTGATATATTATGCTTTATGATCTGGTCTACATTGAAGCTATTTCATGTTTTTTTTTATTTCTATTATAATAGTAACATATATCTATACTAAATTATAAGTTTATTCCAAATTATAGATTTATTAAAATTATAGATTTATTAGGTTATAGAGTAAATTATAAAACGTAAATATTTATGAAGAATACAAAATTACTTGGACGTCAATTGCATTATCTGTTCTGCGAAATATCACGCATATTTAACAGCTCATTGCAATGCTATTTTGCATTTCATAAAGCTCAATCGTGATTAAAAATTATTGTACTGAGACAAATTACGACTCGTCCCTAAAGTAAGATTCGGTGTTCAAACCACAATGCGATATACATCGGTCTACAAATTAACTCACTTATTAACTATCCTCGCTCGTGTAGATGTTTATTTATATGCCACAATTATTCTGTAATTAGCCTTCAGTTATTCTCTAATTAGCGTTAATAGAGTTTAATGAAAGCTGCAGCTATCCGTTGCAAACTCGTTACTTCCCGATTAGCTTGAAACTGTGGGTACACCCCCTAGAGATGTAAGCCGCAATATACCTTGGAAAACGTACAAACAATGCAGCCCTCATATGCTGAACTCAGTGAAAGTATAAATGGCGCGTCTTTGCGCGTGACTGTATTGCAGATTCCATACGTGCCCATCTCAAGTCATTATTACCTCAACTTGCCGATGCATCTCATCGTATTAATGTCTCCATTTTTCTTCATTCCATATTATGTGCAAATTCACACTTACAATGAACGAATACAAAGTAAAGTTTAAAGATAAACGTTCACTTCTCCTAATTTATCATCACAATTATTTTTTAATAATCACATATTTTATTATATAAAAATTACATGATGATAACATGAGATTTTCTAATAGTTGTACTTATAAATTCGCATTTTTTTGATATTTCTTTATCATGATATATTGGATTGGAGAAAAAGTTCTGCGGATTTTTTTAGCTCAAAATTATATACAGAATATATTTGTTGCGAAATTTTCGACTATTTGACATGAAAGCTTAAAGTTTTTCCTAAAAATTCGTTAAAAAAAAATTTTTTTTTTAAATATTTCTACTTTTTGTTATCAAGTTAAATTGTTATCACGCGGATTAAATAAAAGAGCATCCTGAATTTGATTGCTCATAACTCTGTTAAAAATCATCGTGCAATTAATCAAATAGATTCTTAAAGCTGAAACGTTGCTCTATCAAACGATGTAATTGCCAATTTAAAAAAAAATAGAATATATGTACATTTGAGTTAAAAATGTGATATTATTATCCTTTTTTCTAATTGCACAATGATTATATAAGGATAGTAACATCACATTTTTAATTAAAATTTCTATATATTTTACATTTAAAAAATTAGCATGATGCTATTTGATAGAGCAACGTTTCAACTTTAAGAATTTATTTTTTAATTGCATCAAGATGATTTTTAATGGAATTATGAACAATTAAAATCAAAATGCTCCTCTTTACTAAACTCGCGAATTCAAAGAACAAAAAATCATAGATTAGAACAAAAAACATTTTCAAAAAACCATTTTGCAAAGAAAACTCTAAACTTTCATGATATAGATAGTCGAAAGTTTTTGTAACTTTTTTTTTGGCACGTGACAGACTCATAAAGTGAGAAGAAAAATTTCCCTTTTTTTCAGCTTGTAGTTTTCCATATATAAAAATTACAAAATTCACATAAATTCAAAAAATATAGTAACCATTCGAAAAAGATTTTAAGCTTTAAACCTGTTCTTTTTTAAATTTAAATTTTGATCATTTTTAATGAAGATATTGTATTAATAAAATATCGCAGAACTTTTTCTCCAATAATTTCAAAATCTATTTAAATATAATTTTATATGAAGCTGCAGTCACATTTAATAAAAAATACAGCTGTGCGTTTGTATTTGCAGCAATTTATATACAAAAATAAAAATTCTGCACATAAAAAAGTAACATCTTTAATTAAAATTGGAACATTCAATTTTCACACATATAAAAAGGTTATGTATATATAAGGTGTCATTAAAATATGGCACCATGCTGAGCAGATAGAATGGACTAAACTGAAGTCGAAAAGTCCTGTACCATTTTGAGATTTTCGCAATGGTTAACGAGATATTAATTACTAAAAAAATTGCTAAATGGTTTTCAATAATTTTTTTACTGAAATACTATCTTTACATAAAAATTGCAAGAGGAAAAAATCATTTATTTTTTTCTCATAGAATTTTAAGAATTTTTTCAGAATTTTTTATCAATTTTTTAATACTGCATTTTCTTATTTTTTTTACCATGAGAAAATACAGTATTAAAAAAAATCTGAAAAAATTTTCAGAATTTTACAAGAAGAAAATAAATCATTTTTATCTCTTGCTGTTTTTCTGTAAAGTTAAGTTAGTATTTAAGTAAAAAATTATTAAAAACTAATATTTATTTTTAGTAATTAATATCTCATTAACCATTGCGAAAATCGCAAAATAGTAAGAACTTTTCGACTCTATCTGCTCAAGATGGGTAGTACCATATTTTAATGGCATAACCTTGTATACTTATGCCTTGATAATTGATACATGAAAATCAAATTTGTCAAATATTAAATTATTTTTAATAATTTTTTTTGCATAAATATTTTTCATAATAATTACAATTATCTTTAAAAAATCATGTATATATTATTAATTATTGTAAAACATAAAATTTGAAAAAGAAATATATAAAAAAAAAGAAAGAAGAAGGGAAAGAATTAAATCTTTGATTATTTGATAATTATTACTTAAAAAGTATATTAATATTCAATAAATGTATTCAATAAAAATAACAAATAGTTTCTGAAATCGTCCATTAATTTAGATTAATATATTTAAGTGTTCAGGCTTGTAAACTTTGATTAATTTAATCGACAATTGAGTTATCAACCTACAGATACTATTTTGTTAACATAGATAATAATCTTTTTTTTATTGTTTAATTAATATGTACCTAGAGAACATATTTGAAAGACATCCAAAAGACGTCTTGAACTTTCATGAATTTTAAGCTGTCTTTATCTTAAGACATCTCAAGGGAAATGTACGTAAAATCGAAAGAAAAAAATAAACATTTAACCGAAAGAGCAATTGAAACGCGACAAGTATGGCCATCTTCCGAAATTGCTCCATATTATTTTAAACTGATTCTTGATAGGTCGGTATATGATCACGATTGACACGACTGTCGTGCCTGATGGCCCGCATTCGCGCATGCGTGTTGTTCACAGCTTAACGCGCAGTGCTGTAGCCATTAGGTTAGGTTAAAGTAACGATAGTGCTGTGTGGACCGCGAAGTCTGCAAGCCAAACCGGAAAACAGGAGTTACGAGGAATCCCAAAAAGAAAATAGAAATGAGGTAAAGTATTTTAGGTCAGAAAATGATCGCAATGTCAGAAAAAGATCCACAAAAAAGATATGTATCCGAAAATTTAGAAGATGAAAATATCTTTAAAAATTGGTTGACAGAGAATAACAATAAAGCTTGATGAAAAATTTGTAATATTTCGCTTAAATATTGTCGATATAATTTATCAAGACATGCCCAATTAATTTCTCGTACAGATAATTTAAATAGTGTTAAGAAATTGATATCCCATAATAAGAGATATGTTTAATTTCTATATATTTATAATTCTATTTCTCTTTGGGGCGACTAAGGACGCCAGTTCATGAATGGATTAGATACTCTACTGGCGCATGCTAGTTTAGACTGTACGCATGCGTGATGCGGGGCATGTCTGGCTGTCACAGTCGCGATTGTTGCGAATAGCAGATTTTTTGTTCTGAACTGTCTAAGAAGCGTAGGACTGCTCAGAACTGATTTTTAAAGAATTTTTTGCGTGTAGGACCGTAGGACAGTTAGTTAGAAAAAGTCGGAGATAGTCAGCGCGAAGAGTTTCTCACAACTTTCAAATGGCCACACTCGAGGATAAATCTATCTGGGAGGATGGAGAGGTACACGATTCTGCATTTTGCAGGTTATGGCATGAATGACAAGCATATCTAAGCGTATATATACCTATATCCTATTATATTTTGCGAGCATACAACAGTCAACATTGATTGATTGATATAACTTTTATTTTTTCTACTTCCTTTTACTTTTTTTTCTCTAGTTGTTTCTCTTTTAACTCTCTTACAATCAGTTCATTTTTTTCTGTGCATAGTTAGGAAACTTATTTTATTTAAATGCAAATAATATAAAAAGGATGTTTTATAAAATACAAATACCTGTAAATCAAGTGTATTTATACATTTTTCCTGTAAAATTATTGGAATTTATATTAATTATTTAGCTGTAGTTAAGCACTTCAGTTAATCTATTTTTTCAGTGTAAATAAATCTAAAAATTTATTGCAGATTTATAATGAATAATTAACATTTTTCACTTCACAAAACAGATTATAAGGAGAATAGTTTAATTAAAAGAAGTTATTTTATTTCGTTTTATCTTAATTTTTTCTGAACTATAAAGAATAAAAATAATGCTTGAATTTTTTTATTCATTTTGATCAATAAAAAGTTATATTTACTTTCTCAATTAAAAAAAATGATTTAAATTTTTTTTTAAAGAAGAATTTTGCTCTTTACAAAAAGAAGGATTATATGTACTGTATCTTTCATAGGAAACATTAGGAGAGGACGTCCTGCGAATGTCTACGGACGAAATCGTGTCGCGTACGCGACTATTGGATAATGAAATCAAGATAATGAAGAGTGAGGTGATGCGAATTTCACATGAGCTTCAGGCGCAGAACGATAAGATTAAGGAGAATACTGAAAAGATTAAAGTGAACAAAACTCTTCCATACTTGGTATCCAATGTCATTGAGCTATTAGATGTTGACCCACAAGATATGGGAGAAGAAGATGGAGCAGTGGTTGATTTAGATGCACAAAGAAAAGGAAAATGTGCAGTTATAAAGACATCAACCCGTCAAACATATTTCCTGCCTGTGATCGGTCTGGTCGACGCTGAATCTCTGAAACCAGGTGACTTGGTAGGTGTCAATAAAGACAGTTATCTTGTACTAGAAACTCTGCCAGCCGAATATGATGCCAGAGTCAAAGCTATGGAAGTAGATGAGAGACCTACAGAGCAATACTCTGATATCGGTGGATTAGACAAACAAATTCAGGAACTCATTGAAGCTGTTGTGTTGCCTATGACGCACAAGGAGAAGTTCGAGAATCTAGGAATACAACCCCCCAAGGGTGTTCTACTTTATGGTCCACCTGGAACTGGAAAGACTCTATTAGCTAGAGCCTGTGCTGCCCAAACAAAATCTACCTTCCTAAAATTGGCTGGTCCACAATTGGTACAAATGTTTATTGGTGATGGTGCTAAATTGGTTAGAGATGCATTTTCGTTGGCCAAAGAAAAAGCTCCAGCGATAATATTCATTGATGAACTAGACGCTATTGGCACAAAACGTTTTGATTCGGAAAAGGCGGGAGATAGAGAAGTACAACGTACGATGTTGGAGTTATTAAATCAATTGGATGGCTTCAGTTCGACCGCTGATATCAAAGTAATTGCTGCCACAAACAGAGTCGATATCTTGGATCCAGCCTTGCTGCGATCCGGCCGTTTAGACAGAAAAATCGAGTTTCCACATCCCAACGAGGAGGCCAGAGCACGCATTATGCAAATTCATTCGCGTAAAATGAATATGTCGCCTGATGTGAATTTCGAAGAATTATCCAGATCCACGGATGATTTTAATGGAGCACAATGTAAAGCTGTCTGTGTAGAAGCGGTAAGTATTTAAATTCGAAATAAATCAATAATAACAAGCATCAATTGCTCTTTAATTCAACGTTAAATATAAAATTATTTCTCTTCTATCTATGTTTCATTAATATGTTATTTTAACTCTAAATATCATATTACTCAAGAATTAATATATTGCTCATTCAGTTAATACTTTATCCTACTCGATTTTATTATATACATATATAATTTGTTAGAATAATAATAAGAACATACTGTGTTTCTCAGGGTATGATAGCATTACGGCGCAATGCAACAGAAGTCACTCATGAAGATTTGATGGAAGCTATTAATGAAGTCCAAGCGAAAAAGAAAGCAAACCTGAATTATTATGCTTAATATGCTATGTCGCGTCATTTATTTAAGATATATTTTTTGTATAATAAATATAGGAACATCTCTAATCTTCATTTCTTGTTTTTCGACTAGTATAAGATATACAAAAAACAATGACTAAATGAATACTTTTCAAAGTTGCATGTATTAACACAATTAAAAAAAATGTTATGCTTGTTTTTGCCACAAATTCTTCTTGTCTTCTATTCTCGTACTATTAAAATATTCTTTCACAATGAATTTAAAAATGAGATTTGATATAGGAACTTTTATTAAATATTACATGTACTTGAAGTTATATATAAGAAGTTCTATCGCTACAAAAATAAGATTTTAATAACATTTATTATTTACGCAAACTGATACAAAGCATAGTAATAAATGTGAAACCAAAAATTATTACTAGATTATAATATAGGTATATGAAAAAAAACAAACTGAGATATTCACATAAAATATTAATGTTCTTATATATACAAGAGGCTATATCTGGATGATATTCATGATCTTCTATTTACTAACGAGCATACAAAATTCTTCATATCTGAGTACATTATGAATAGATATATAGGACAAAAGAGCAAAAATTTTAATGAAGAAAATATTTCAAGCATTTTTAAAAATGCTTATCAAATATAAAATAATTTGCTTGAAATAATACGATAGAAGATATGATAGTAGTCATTAATCTATAATTCTCATCGCCTTCTGTGACTTCTTTTCCTGATTCTATAAAAATAGAAAAATGTAGAATATAAATATTGATATAAATCCAAATATCACAAAGTAATTGTATTTATATAATAATATTTACTTTTTTGGTCCTTTTACGAAGCACCAATCGACAGAGATAGCTTGACCTAAGATTTCTGTACCATTTAGAGCCTCCTTTGCAGCTTGTGCTTCCTTAAAAGTTTCATATTCCACCAATGCATAACCTTTCAGAAATCCCGTTCTTCTGTCCAGATTCAAATGCAAGTTCTTAATTTGGCCAAACTCAGAGAATTTATCCTGAATATCATCCTCCTGTGCCTCTTCATGTACTGAATTTATGAATAAGATCCATCCCTCTACAGCTAAAAATATATAAAGATATTAATTATTCTAGTCTTACAAATAAAAATAAAAATAAAAAATAAATTCTGTAATTCAAACTAAATTAACAAAGTTATGACAAAGATGTTATTACATCTCTGAGGACCAGGCTCATTGTCATCTTCCTCAATAAGATTCATGGATTCGTAATGACCAACATCGTCTCTCGTAGATACCAATTCTGCACCATGGCCTCTACCTTTTCTTTTCTTCGCTTTTTCCTTAAGACGCGCGATACCCTCTGGAAACATATCAAATCAAAAAAATTGTTTACATTATTCACATTGTTATGATCCGAGTACTATTCTTATTTTTTTCACATTTCCTGTCTAATTTCAAACAAGTTCGATAAAAAAAATTGCATTAATATTAAACATTGAATAATCGTAAAAAATCGCTACTTCAAAATTTGATAATTATTCAGTTGAGCTATCTCATCTTCAGTTTTAATAAAATTTTTTAATAACTCTATAGGAAAACACCGTGTTCTCTTGGCTTAGTAGGAGACATGATGAAATATGAAATGAAATCGAATCTCTACGAAATTGAGGTTACAATATTCGCAAAATATAATGAACAAAACTCACGATCTCCTTCGTCATCGACTTCAAACTCCTCAGCATTATCGATATCCAAAACATCCGCCATGTTAGAGTTTCAGTGTTTCAATAATGTGTATATAACATTAATCTTCAAAATATCACGTTTATTATGTACCATTCGCTCAACTCGTCAAACACTTGATGACCATAAACAACCACAAACAATGTAAATGTAAATTATAGATTTAGGAGAAAAAGACGATCTTAGCGCTATTGAATATTCCTGTCAATGACGAACTAATGTGTGACCACGGAGTAAAGCGGGGAGCACAGACTCTTGAAGGCTCCACATAGTAAAAGGAATAGGGAATAAGACCTATCAGAAACTGTATATTCCACATGATTTCTGATAAGTTGAAATTCTTATTCTCTGTTCTCTGTTTCCTTTTATTGCGCGAAGTCCCTTATACTCGTAAAACATGAGACATAAGAAAATCAACCAATCAGAGTCCTTTATTTCACGGAAAAGAAGGAAATAAAGCACTTTGATTGATTCATTTTCTTATGCCTCATGTCTTATGCCTGTGTCATGCATTATGCAAGAGTCTGTGCTCCCTGTTTTAAATTAGTTACACACTTTCCGTAACAGTGTTACGGAACTAACCTAGTTTCCATTGAGGATTTAATCCGGATCAGAATCAACCAACTGCAGTCGAATATTCTCCAGTTATAATCGAACGACAGGGAAATGTTCAACTGTAGTTGGCTGGTTCTTATATTCTGATCCGGATTAAATCCTCGGTGGAGACTAGGCTAGTAAAGTGGGAGCACAGACTCTTGCATAACGCATAACAAATAAAGCATAAGAAATTCAACCAATCAGAATTCTTTATTTCATGAAAAGGAAAAAAACGGAGGACTTCAATTAGTTTATTTTCTTATACATTACGTGTTATGCGTTATGCAAGAATCTGTGCTCCCCGTTTAAAATTTTCGACCAATCGCGTTATTCGATTTTTACGGTTTAAATTATCCAATCACATTTTTGTCATAAAGAAACATAAACTACGATTAGATGATTTTCTTTATACATATAATTTTCTTTATACATATTATGCGACTCTGCAAGTGGAATGGCCCTTAGGGCTGCTGCAGACAAAATTCCGTAACAGTATGTGTAAAGTATAAACTTAAGCCGATCAATCAGGATACTGCTTTAGATTACGTAAGCTAATGAAAATGAAAATAACAATACTTATCCATAACTTCACAATAAGATAAATTGAAACTCGCCTTACGGATAAGTTAATTGCTATTTCTATTTCCGTTATAGTACGTAGATCTAAAGCAGTATCCTGATTGGCCCATCGGCTTAAGTTCACATTTTAAGATTACTATTACAGAAATTTTATGTGCAGCCCTTAAGCCCATTCTATAATGGGCAGTAGCAGTAGTGGATTAAGGAGTAGGCGTAGAAATCAATTAATCATAGTCGAATGTGAGAGGATAATCAACTATTGTAAAATGGGCTTTATGGACGAGCAAATCGAGCAACACGATTGATGGAAAACCTACATTATATTTACGATTACTGTTAGAAAGTATGTGTGACTAGCTTAATAAGAGGTTTTCGCATCTCAAGCTCCCCAGAGAGCACTTGGTAAGATGGTGATTGGAAGTTGCATTCATGTGCTCCAATGTTCAGTGACACGAACGGATTTAGGACAAGTGAGCATGTCACTTAATCTAATTCATGAGATCATTCGAATGGATCAGACATGTGCCTCGTTTTGTTTCGGATATTTTGTGTTACCTCGATTATTTGAAAAGCGTTTTTTATATAAAAAAAAATGCGTTTTTAATAAATATAAAAGTTATAAATTAAAATGTATAAATACGTTTTTTTTATTATCACTGATAAAGTTACTTTGTAAGTCGAAACATTTGAAATTTATAGCGTTATACGAATTTAATAAAAAACGAATTTTATTAGTTAATTACACTTGCTCATTTTTTTAAAAAATCTTGACATTTTAATTTATTGCATTGCATTTACATGAGCCTACTTTTCTATATAAAAGTTATATTATATTTTTATATTATATTATATTTTATTTTATTGTATTAATATTATTTTATTTTATTTTTTTAATTTTTCTAATTTCATTTATTTTATTGAATTATTCTATTTACTTTATTTATTTTATTTTATTTTATTTTATTATTAATATTATATTATATTGTTATATTATATTTTTATATTTACCAAAAACGCATTTATTAAATGTGTTTTTATACAAAATAAATTTAAAATACTTTTTTCAATACAGAACATTTTCAACCATTACGCATGTAGGTGTAACATGCCCCAATCGTATCACTTTCTGAGATGAAGGGCATACTCTTAATTGATCCATGGAGTATGCTCTAATGCGACGCGAACGTCTAAGGTGTTCGCAAGCTCCAACATGTTCCTACTACAGCTCCTACTCACTTTATCGCGTTGGAATGAGTAAGAGCTATGGAGTAGGAGCATATTATATATGTTGGATGCGAACAAACCTAAGGAAATCAAACCTCTAATCGTCATATTGTCCCAATGACGCGAACGTATTAGAGCATGTTGAGCATGTTGGAGAGACAAACCTAAGGAAATCAAACCAGAGAGAAACCTTGAGAAAGGACATGACGACCGAAAATCTGTAACAAAATTCTACCGCGCACTACTGCCCTCTGATAAAGTGGATGTAAATTATAGCAATTTTCTTAAGATATCATCCACTTTTCAAGGCTGGAGACGATAAATCATACTATATGAAACCAAATATCGATTTATATATTTATTTTTATATATTTCTTTTACATCTAATAAACAACAAGATAGAATAATAGAAATAGCGCTAATAGCGTCTCCCCGAACGCATCTACATATATAATACAATTGTCCTGGCATCTTTGAAAGAGAGCGACAGTTCATGATCTTACGTATCCAAGCATTGAATCAAATGGGAGATACTTTGAACATTTATTATAATTAAAAATTGAAAATAAATCACATA
>Ga0157363_1005149_pt1 | contig 12159 bp, 6 predicted proteins | sample AttsexASBM1_FD_111477 | JGI IMG/M metagenome (GOLD analysis project Ga0157363, IMG submission 111477) | Fungus gardens microbial communities from leaf cutter ant in Ribeirão Preto, State of São Paulo, Brazil - Atta sexdens ASBM1 | ecosystem: Host-associated > Fungi > Mycelium > Unclassified ...
ATCTTAATGACAATAGTTGTTACGACATGGCTCTGGAGTTTGATGGTTATCAAGACTTTGCTGGATAAATAAAATTTAAGGCGAGTCCACTGTAAAAGATTCTCGTTCAGGCGATACACAGGCCTTCAGGCATCCCCGTCTTCGTCATTTTGCTCGGCGCACGCATCATGGCCAAAGCCTCTGCAGCCTTACCGTCGTAGTCATGCAACATCAGTGTTCCGTCGAACAACTGTTTTATGTGTCTGCTTGTACTTATCAGCGCCTTCTGGCGCTGGGGTAGGATCACTCTCAGGAAGGATTTATATTTGAACATAGTTCTTAAACAAGTGGGTTTACGTCATTACGCGAATCTACAGGCCATGCCGATTGCTAACCCGATGCCCAAAAACACTGTGACATGAATCAGTTAGAGTATATTTAAGGATTGGCATTTTTTAGCGAAGCGGTAATATGACTTGCCGTGTCAATTCTTTCTAATTTTGCCTCAACAGCATCAAGGTGGAAGGACTCGAGCTTACGGCGTGGCGCTAAGCTGCTACAGGTTGGCGCATCCCTATACGGATTGAGAGGAGCCACAATGTCAGCAGCAGACGCCAGTACATCATTATCTGGACAGATATCCCTTCGGTTTGTTGAGCTTTGCCAGTTCCGCCGACTTGGTAAGGTCCAGCTTGAGATTGATCCTAAGACTACTATTCTCGTCGGTGCTAATAATAGCGGCAAAACATCAATTCTGGCAGCGCTGCGCCACTTCCTCGCAGATGGCTCGTCATTTGGTGCTTTCGACATCAGTGTTTCTCAATGGCCAAAATTGCGGGAACTTGGAAGAGTTTGGGACGCATTAGAAGAAGACCCGTCTACGTCTGGCGCATCCGAAGGTGAATGGGAAGAGCAACTTGGAACCTTAATTTCGGCGATGCCAACGCTAGATCTATGGTTCGATGCTAAGGCCGGCATGTTCCACTATGTCTCCCCGTTCTTGTCAAAATTCAGTTGGAAGGGGGGCGGGGTAGGTGTCCGATTGCGTCTGGAACCTGCTACGAACATTGAGGATCTGAAGCAGTTGGCTTGGAAGTATCACCTGACGAGAATACCTGTGAAGGATATGGGAAAGGATTCGCTTGCGTGGCCGATTGATCTTCTTGATTTTTGGCTGCGAGAACCTTCTCAACTCGGCCAGGTTCGGGCCTACAAGTTAGATGCCGATAACAACCCTTTGGACGGGATAAAGACCTACGTTAGCCAGGTACTGGATGCTGACTCAAGCCCAATTGATCGTAAGCATCTTCAGAAACTTATAAAAGTAGACTTTGTGGCTGCACAGCGTGGCCTTGGTAGTGAGGAAGCTGATTCCCGGTCTGCTTCTGGCACCCATCGCATAGGTTTATTCTCCAATCAGCTTCTCAAATTTGCTCGACAGCATCTAAATGTGGCAGCAACAGGTCATGGGCACCGAGCTGACCTCATAAAAGCTGTTGCTGATGCCCAGCAGGAACTAGATAAAAAGATTCATGAGGCTATTGGACCATCGGTAGAAGAGGTTAAAGAGCTTGGGTACCCCGGCTTGCATGACCCCCAAGAGATTCGTTTCCGCACGCGCATACAGACAGCCGAATTACTCGACCATGGGACAGCTGTTCAATACAGCATGCAGAAGGATTCACTAGAAGAGCTTCTCCCGGAATATTCCATTGGTCTCGGTTATCAGAATTTACAGTCCCTTAGTTACCAACTAGTTTCTTTCAAAGCTGCTCGCCTAAATCCTGAAAAGGGCGCTCCCGCACCTGTTCATCTGGTTATGATTGAGGAGCCCGAGGCTCATTTGCACGTACAGGTACAACGTATTTTCTCGGGTAAGGCACATAAGCTCATCAGTCCTAACGGTAGCGATGAGTCAGGTCTTAAAAGCCAACTGATTATCAGTACTCATTCTAGCCATTTAGCTCATGCTGAGAATTTTGACCGGCTACGATATGTTCGCCGCGTTGCCAAGAGTGAAGAACAAAACATGCCTACCACTGAGGTGGTTAATCTTGGGCAAGTTTTTGGTGATGATAAAACAACCCGTCAATTCGCTGAACGTTATTTTCGCGTTCAACACACAGATCTTTTATTTGCCAATGCTGCAATCTTTGTCGAGGGGGTTGCTGAACGAATGCTGTTACCTCTTTTCATTGAAAGAGATTTTGCAACACTCAACAGTCGCTATCTGTCCTTCCTTGATATTGGTGGCAGCCATGCTCATCGGCTAAGAGCTCTCGTTGAAAGACTCCGTATTCCAACTGTAATTATTACTGATATCGATCCAGTTGAAGAAAGACCAGGTAAGCCTAAAAAAAATGGGGATCCGACTACAACCTTAGTTGCTGTGGCTAATACAGGACAACCCGGACTGCAATGTGGGAACCCGACTCTTCGCGGATGGCACCCTAAGTTGCAACAGCTTGAGGATTTCAAGAACCCGAAAAATGAGCATCTTGTCTGGAAAGAAATTGCCGAGTGTTCTGTACGTTTTGCATGGCAGTTGCCTGTAGTCGAAGCTGATGGTCAATGGCCAAGTACTTTTGAAGACTCTCTAATTCTGAGAAATATCCCTTGGTTTAAGCAACTTATTGATGAAAAAGTCGATGGCGATGGGAAGCAAATCAAACCGCCGAAGGGAGCACTGGGCTCAGTAGCAAGACAGGTCGCTGAAAATGATAATATTCCAGAACTGCTCGCAGCTCTGCATAAATTAATGCATGGATCTTTTAATAAAGGAGACTTTGCCGCAAGTATCTTTGAAATGGTTGCTGCGGATGAGCCGATAGTCTGTCCTAAATATATCAAGGATGCATTGGAATGGCTCCAGACAAAGCTTGAGCCAAGCAAGGAGGTGATGCCATGACTAACTCATCAGCCCTTGACGACAATGATCGCGATGCAGGGGTAGTTGAAGAGATTTGCGGCTACCTTACAGACATACCACCTCGTAACTACTTCCTTTTTGCAGGGGCTGGTTCTGGTAAAACACGAACTTTGGTAGAAGTTTTGCGTCGCCTTACTGGTGTGACTGAGCATGAGAAGGGGGGACAATTAGCACGGTCCCTGAAGATGTATGGGCGTTCGATTAGAGTTGTGACCTACACCAAGAATGCTGTCTCTGTAATCAACAGACGTCTTGGGGACAATAATTTAGTCAGTGTGTCTACCATCCATTCGTTTTGCTGGGAGTTAATTAATGGGTTCAACGATGACATTCGCGAGTCCCTTATAGCATTAAAAGAAGCTCAATTCGCTAAAGAGACTGCAGAAGCACAAGCGAAACCGAAGGGTATTACTGCAGCAAAACAGCGTGACCTTAATGAAATCACGAATGAAATTGAGGATCTTCGGACAACTGAAGTATTCAAATACCATCCCGATCGCAATACATATGGACCTGGTGCACTACCGCACAATTACGTACTCGATGCGACAGCTTGGTTGCTTCAAAATAAGCCAACACTCCAATCCATTCTCAAAGATCGACATCCAATCATACTGATTGATGAGTCGCAAGACACGATGAAAGGTGTACTGGACTCCTTGATGGTTCTTACCAAAAAACGGGAGAGAGATTTGACTCTTGGTCTGCTGGGAGATCATCGACAACGAATTTATATGGATGGTCATGCCGATCTTCCAAGCATTGTTCCGGAAAGCTGGGCAACGCCTGAGTTACAAATGAATCATCGCAGTCAACGACGGATAGTCACATTGATTAATAAAATCTGGGAAACAGAACTTGAAGGCAGGACACAACCAACAAAGGGTTCAGCACAACATCCCCGAACGGAAAAAGCTGGTGGGATGGTTCGGCTCTTCTTGGGGGATACATCACGGAGTCCAGAAGATAAAGTGCTTAGTGAACGCTGGTGCGCTGAGCGAATGTATCAAATTAGTGGTTTAGCAGATTGGAATCAAGGGCAATATCAGTTGCTTGCGCTTGAGCATAAGCTTGTTGCCACTCGTGGCTCGTTTCTTGATGTTTATGAGGCAATGGTTCTGTTAGATCCCAACGCTGCAGCACCATCTGGCAGTGGGGACAATAAGGGGCCTTCAACAGTACAAATTTTGCTTAACGAGCTGGCACATTTAGAAGCCTGTGTCAGTAATGAAGGAATCGTTAATGAGTTTAAAGCAACCGAGGTTTTTCGACATTATGGCGGTTTAGACAATATGCCTGAGGACTCAGAAACAAGAGCTGAACGTACTGATGAAATGCTCGAAGCGATAGCGATATTTGCAATGGCTTGCGCCAATCCTGATTCAACGATTGCTGAAGTATTAGCACCAGTTTTAAATGCAAAATTATTTGAAGTAGATCATCGTCTTCAGGAGGCTTATGCCGACAAGTCACCAGCCCCGCAAGCTCCTGGACGAAGTGAGGATGAGTCAAAGCAAGCAAGAATGCGCCGTGGATGGTGTGCATTGTTTGCTGCTCCATGGAAACAACTTAAGTGCTATCGGAATTATCTTGCTGGGATTTCAGAGCTCGCTACACATCAGGTAGTTAAAGGCTCTGAATTCAAGCACGTCATGGTTGTAATGGATGATGCTCTTGCTGGTGGAACTCTCATTAAGTACGACAAAATTTTTGGTGGTACGCAGTTAAGTCCAACAGATAAAAAGAATGCAGAGGCTGGTAAGGAGACAACAATTGACCGGACTTTACGTTTGCTGTACGTGACTTGTAGCAGGGCGCAAGAATCGCTAGCTTTAGTGCTTTGGTCGTCCGATCCTGCTGCAGCAATGGCTCGAATCAAGGAGAGCGAATGGTTTAGCGAAGAAGAGGTACAGATCATACCTTAGCCTCGCTTAGTCGTTCACAATGTCATCCGCTTTTTAGGTCGTCGATATTGCAGATGAATGTTAATATTACTCAAAACTTTCAATGCATTAGTTGTATAAGTTATTGAATGTAAGACAAAATCTTTTGCGGACTGATGACTTGCAACTGAATCAGCATGCGGCAGAGCTTATGGTGCATGGTTTAAGCGCATCGTCAATAACAAGATACACAATAGAGAGAAAAAATTTCAGTGTCCAGACTGACTGATTTGCTTGCTAAAGCAAAAGCTAAAGACCCGGCATTAGGGGCTGAACTAGATCGAGAGTTCAAGATTTTGTCGTCGCGCCTTCCATTTGGACTAAATTTTGAGCGGCATAGCCCTGAAATTGTTGAACTTCCTATGCGGCCGATTCGTAAAGGCGACAAAGTTCGTATATTGCCTGAGCGCGGTTTTTCTAAAAAGAGTGACCAACGTTTGTGGCGTGTAAAAAGTATTCAAAAAAGCAAGAAGCTTGCTGTCTTAGAGTTACTTGAGGCTGCGGGTTCCAAAACACAGACCCTTTCGCTTGATGACCTAGTGGTGGTGGCTGAATTCCGTGACAGTATTTATCCTGGTTTGATCAGTACTGGGAAGATTCTACGTGGAGGGGACAAGCCGAACCATACCGTAATAAATGGTGAGAATTATCATGTTTTGAAGGCGTTGACCTACACCCACCGGGGTAAGATAGATGTGATATATATAGACCCACCTTACAATACTGGAGCAAAGGACTGGAAATATAATAATGATTATGTCGAAAAGGATGATTCGTACAGGCATAGTAAATGGTTAGCTATGATGGAGCGTCGTTTGCTAGTTGCCAAAGAGTTACTGAACCCTAATGAGTCAGTACTCATTGTCACTATCGACGAAAAGGAATATCTGCGATTGGGCTTGCTGCTCGAACAATTGTTCCCTGAAGCGAATATCCAAATGATATCGTCGGTTATTAACCCTAAAGGGGCTGCTAGGGCTTCAGCATTCGCGCGAACGGATGAGTATTTATTTATTGTCACTATTGGTCAAGCTTCACCAACACCACTTTCTTTAAGTACTGAATGGAAGATTGTACGTGATAAACGAGCTGAAGGTCTTAGATGGGCTGAATTATTACGTTCAGGGACGGACCCTTTGAGATCCGATAGCCCTAATCAATTCTATCCTATTTTTATTCAGAATGGACCCGACGGGCCAAGTTTTCATTCCGTAGGTGAGTCGTATTTTGGTGACAATATAAATGAGATTATACCTCCTGCAGGAACAATTGCTGTCTGGCCAATACGCTCTAATGGTACGGAAGGTAGGTGGTCAAATAGTCCTAGTAGTCTCCGCAATCTTATTGAAAAAGGCTATGCTCGTTTAGGGAAGTGGCGAGACGAAAATACATCAGTTACTTATTTGGCCAGAGGCGAACAAAAAAAAGTTGAAAATGGAGAGTTTCCAATAATTGGCCGTAAGTCAGATAATTCAATAGTTGTTGACTCGTCAGAATATACTCCCGTGTTTCTTCCCGGTACACAATGGCGTATTGCATCACATAACGCAGAGCAGGGTGGAACAAACCTTATCAAGTCGTTGATTGGTAGCAGAAAGTTCCCGTTTCCAAAATCTCTTTATGCGGTTGAGGATGTACTGAGATTTTTCGTAATTAACAAGCCCGAAGCTATAGTTTTAGATTTTTTTGCAGGATCTGGTACTACTGCTCATGCGTTAATGCGCCTCAATAAACAAGATGGTGGCCATCGTCAATGTATTAGTGTGACGAACAATGAAGTGTCTGCTGACGAACAAAAAAAGTTGCGTGAGAAAGGTTTTCGCCCCGGCGATGCTGAGTGGGAAGAAAATGGTATATGTGACTATATCACTAAGCCTAGAATTGCGTCTGCTATCAGTGGCACAATGCCTAACGGTGATCCGATAAAAGGAAGTTACAAATTTATCGATGAATTTCCAATGGCAGAAGGCTTTGAGGAAAATGCTGAATTTTTTACTCTGACTTATGAAACACCCGTGTCCGTTAGTTACAACCTTGCTTTTAGTCGAATTGCTCCGTTGCTTTGGCTACGAGCTGGCGCCCGAGGGAGACGTTTAGACGAAATTCCAGATATCGGTTGGGCTGTGGTTGAAGCCTACGGATTGCTTAACAATTTGGACAAAGTTACACCATTTCTCGAAGCGTTAGTTAAAGCTGAAGGAATACGAGTGGTCTATATAGTCACTGATGACGATCGCCGCTTTCAGGCTATTACCAAGCGATTGCCTGGTCACGTCGAGCCAGTACGCCTATACGAATCGTATCTCACCAACTTCAGCTTTACGAACGGGGAATAATAAATGAAATTCACTCTTAAAGACTATCAACGAGATGCTGTATGCGACGCATTATACAACCTAGGTAAGGCTCGCAGATTGTGGCATAACGAGTCAGACCGTACAGCATTTTCATTGACGGCAGTAACCGGCGCAGGTAAAACCGTGATGGCCGCAGCAACATTTGAGGCTCTCTTTCATGGTGATGACGAGTTCAATTTTGATGCTGACCCTGGCGCAGTGGTGATCTGGTTTAGCGACGATCCTGCCTTAAATGAACAGACCCGCTTTCGCTTTATCGAGGCCAGCGACCGTATAAACTACAATGATCTAGTGGTGGTCGAAAATACCTTTAATAGGCCAAAATTGCAGGCAGGGAAAATCTATTTTCTCAATACCCAGAAGTTAAGTAAAAACAGTTTACTGGTTCGGGGCCATGATCCTGAAGTGATGGCTGCCAAGTTAGATGAGACATTCCCTGAAATGCGCCCTGACCTGCGGGCATATACGATTTGGGACACAATCCAGAACACTATTGAAGACCCAGATTTGACGCTCTACTTGGTACTGGATGAGGCGCATCGTGGTATGGGAGCACAGACCACTGCTAGCCAGAATGCCAAGAGTACTATCGTCCAACGGCTTATCAATGGCGTAGGCAGCGTACCTGGTATACCTGTGGTATGGGGTATTTCAGCTACAGTGGAACGATTCAACAAGGCGATCGAGTCGGCAGGAAAGCATATCAAGCTGCCCAATGTCGAAGTTGATGCAACCAAAGTTCAGGAATCTGGGCTTATCAAGGACACCATCTTACTTGATATACCTGACAATGTTGGCGATTTTGATACGGTGTTGGTGCGGCGTGCAACCGACAAATTAAAGGAGTCTAGCCTTGCTTGGAGCGCTTATTCTAGACAGCAGCAGGAAGCCCATATTGTTGTTCCATTGATGGTGTTGCAAGTTCCAAATACGCCTGATCCAGATGAAATTGGGCGGGCATTAGACACCATTTTTGAGCGTTATCCCGAGCTGTCATCTGCAAGTGTGGCACACGTTTTTGGGGACCATACAACACAGCGATTCGGTAACCGAGACGTGCCGCATATCGAGCCGCAGCGTGTTGAGGAGTCCATTTGGGTGAGGATATTAATTGCCAAGGACGCTATAAGTACTGGATGGGATTGCCCTCGTGCCGAGGTTATGATTTCTTTCCGTGCAGCTAGTGACAAGACTCACATCACGCAGTTATTGGGGCGTCTTGTTCGTTCGCCATTGGCCCGTCGTATTCCAGGTAATGACCGTCTAAATGCAGTGGATTGCCTTTTGCCTAAGTTCAATCGCAAAGCAGTAGAGCAGGTAGTTGATGAATTGACGACTGGCAATGAATCCGCAACGCCAGGACGAGTTTTGACTGATTATATCGAAGTGCTGCCAAACCCAGCTGTTCAACCTAGCGTGTGGGAAGTATTCGAGATGTTGCCTTCGCAAACGCGTCCCCAGCGTGGTGCTAAACCTGCGGTTAGGTTGACTGCATTGGCTCATGAATTAGCGACCGATGATATTCTACCCGATGCAGGTAAACTTGCTCATGCTGAAATGCATGCCGTTTTGGATAAGTTTCAGTCTGAAAATGAGGACAAAATTAAGGTCAAGCGGAAATCTGTGTTGACTGTTGATGGTAAAACAGTGAAAGCAGACATGCTTGGACTGGGTCGTAGCCTTGAGCAATTCTGGGAAGATGCAGATATGGCAGTGATTAATGATGCTTACCGTCGTGCTGCACGTATCTTTAGCCCAGCAATTGCCCATTCATATGTCGATCATCTGGCCAGTCAGATAGCTGATCGCAAAGATGACCCCGAAGAATATCTTGAAGCCATTGCCGACGCTCGTGTAACTGTTGCGGGTTTAGGATTAGTGATGGAAACTCAGGCATATTTCGATATTGAGGCCGAAAAGCTTGCCAAAGATTGGCTGTCAAAATATAACCAACAGATTAATATGTTAAGCGATGATCGCAGGGAGTCCTATCGGCAGATCATCGAGATGAGTGTTGAGCCACAGGATGTAAGATTGCTGAAGCCTGAGGCTCGCTATGAGGCGACTAAAGCGGCCGAAAATGGAAATGTGAAAGTTCTTCCTGTCTGGAATGACCACTTGTTGTGTGGACTAGATGGAAAATACCCAGCAGAGCTTAATGGCTGGGAGCGGATAGTCGTTGAGACTGAATCCGGTAGATCTGGATTCTGCTACTGGTATCGCAACCCGCAGCAGCCAGGACAATCTTCGCTTGGTATAGCTTATGAAAAGGCTGGGCAATATGGGATTGTTCGTCCTGATTTTCTATTCTTTGCCGAACAGGATGGTTCTATCGCTGTCGACTTAGTTGATCCACATGGACTGCATTTGAGTGATGCACTTGCTAAGTTACAGGGGTTGGCACAGTACGCCGCAAACCATATGAATGTATACCGCCGAATTGAATCCATCGCACAGGTGAAGATGAATGGAAAATTGCGAGTTCTGAACCTGAAACGTCAGGAAGTACAAGACGCAATTGCTGCTGCCCAAGATGCAGAGGCTTTATTCAATAGTGGGCTTGCAGATGACTATCAGTGAGAATGCTTTGAACTGTAAACCTGAATTTGCTCACTGGGACAGTTATTCTCGATTCGCACGCTATGTTAGCACGGTCAATCGTTACATCTTAAATGAAGAACAGAGAACATTCCTTGATACGGTTCTTGCGACGATTAAGGGGCGTGATGGTGAGCTGAAAGAAGGGCATGTGTTCTATCGGGCACAGCGTGGAATAGATCTATGTGACCGGACTGATAGAGACGGTAATTGGATTGGTGAAGATATATGGGGTTACGGCGCTTCACGTATGAAGCCTTTGACTGATCGAGCCAGAGAAGGACGTGCAAATTCTTTGGGCATTCCGGTGCTATATGTAGGAACTACAGTGAAAACTGCTATTTCCGAGGTACGGCCTTGGATTGGTGCTGACGTGTCGGTTGCTGTGTGCAAGCTATTGCGTCCATTGCGGACTCTTGACCTTTCACTTGGACATGGTCAGTCATCACTTTCTGGGGCTATCTTAAGTCACGTGTTGGGCGGACGAGAGCCAACAGCACAGGAGAAAGAGAAAGCTGTCTGGATTGAGATAGATAATGCATTTTCAACTCCTGTCACACAGTCAGATGACCGCGCCGATTATGCGCCGACTCAGATATTGGCTGAACTGTTCCACAGCGTTGGATATGATGCAATTGCATACAAGAGTCACTTTGGAGACAGCGATGAGCAATTGGGATATAACATTGCGATCTTTGACCTTAGTGCAGTTGAAATTGTCAGATGTGCCCCTTATCAAGTAAAAACAATTCAGATTGAGTCGGAACAGATAGGGAATGCTTGGTACAAAACCTCTTAAACATACACAATACAAAAAGGTTGTCATGCTCATTTTTCCTCGTGTGAACTACCCGTTATCAGTGATGAAAATAATGGTATTGTAACTGTGCATCAATGAAGGAATGTTGAGCGGATGTTTTTATGTTCCGCTCACGACCCTAATATAATTATATTTTTATAGCTTAAATATTTTTCGAGATTGTATTGATCGCTAAATTGATAAAGTTTTCTCCTCTAGTAGATTAGTTAACTCTTGACGTAAAGAATAAGAGAATGTTTTCCTCTTGTACTTTTGTAAGGTTTACCGAGATGGGAAAAACCAAAATTGTTAAATAAATACTGCATTGCAACATTATTTTCACGAGTCGTGGCAAAGCATGATTTGTCAGCTAGTTGTTTGCAAATTAACTCCATCAAAATGCGTCCATAGCCTTTACCTCTTGCTATTTCTGCAACATATAGCCACCCTAGCTCAAAGTCGTATTGTTCTTGGCCGGAAGCACCAGACTTTTCAAAGATCGTTGATTTATAACCTTCATTTGGATTTTTAATGGCTCCAACTGCAACTATTTGGTCGTCATTATCGTAGATAAAAATAAGCAGTTCCGCGCGCAAAATCCGTTTTTGAAGTCCCGCTGATTCGACTTCCCCTCCTTCGTTAACTAGTGCCTCAAATCTTGCGATTTCTGTATTACTACAACATGCGGGTTTTTTTACTAATGTTTTCATTTTTTATTACTCCTTTTGTAATGAATTGATCTTTTATCAATTTTAATGTTGATTATAAATATTCCTCATTACCATGCTATTTTAAGAAATAGCTCTGTTTTTAGTTCTATCGGATCATCCCACAAGCCGTACTCCTTTTATTCCACCTTCAATCATACTTCCGCGATCAGCAGCCATAACAAAATCAGCCCACCATTGCATCATTGGACGTCGTTGCTCAAGATAATCGCTTCGATTGTAAGCTCGTCGTACCTCATTTTTGTCTACATGAGCCAATGCTGCCTCGATAACATCAGGCGGAAATCCTTGCTCATTGAGAGCTGTACTTGCGATAGAACGCAAGCCATGAGAAACGAGAACTCCTCCTAACCCAGCACGCTTGAGTGCTGCATTCACTGTTTGGCTGTTCATTGGCTGGGTTGGTTTGATGCGGCTGGGAAAGATAAATTCTCGGCCACCACTGAGTGACTTCATCATTTCCAGAATAGAAAGAGCCTCACCCGATAGTGGAACCGTATGGTCTCGGTTCATCTTCATACGAGCTGCTGGAATTTTCCATTCTTTAGCACTGAAATCGATCTCATCCCATCGTGCCTCAGCGGCTTCGGCAGGGCGGGTAATGGTGAGAAGCTGCCACATGAACAAGTACCACGTGGACATACTGATACTTGCTGTACGCATTGTTTGCATTAACTGTGGAAGCTGATCCGGACGGATACTCGGCATGTTTTTCTTTTGCGGTTTCTCGAACGCTTTTCCGATATTTACACTGGGAACTGCATCAATCAGGCCTGTGTTCTGCGCATAAATCATGACTTCGTTAATACGCTGACAAAGGCGGCGA
>Ga0157363_1005150_pt1 | contig 12159 bp, 6 predicted proteins | sample AttsexASBM1_FD_111477 | JGI IMG/M metagenome (GOLD analysis project Ga0157363, IMG submission 111477) | Fungus gardens microbial communities from leaf cutter ant in Ribeirão Preto, State of São Paulo, Brazil - Atta sexdens ASBM1 | ecosystem: Host-associated > Fungi > Mycelium > Unclassified ...
ATATGTCAAGGTCAAGGTCATTGCAGGATATCCCCTATACTGCATAATTAATGAGATTTTTGATTTTAAAACTCTTTTCTAAATTTAAATTTCGTTCATGTTTAACGAAGCTAACAGCTGTAGCTGCTTAAATTTTAAAGTTCAATGTTACAAACTTTTGTTTCAAATAAAATCCAATAAAAATAAGCTTGTTTCAGTGTCAGCTTGTTGTGTCAGTGCATTCGATCAACTGCATCAAGTGTTTTAGAATAATCTATCTTTTATATAAGATTTTAAAATGTGCATTAATATTTAAAATAACAGTTGCTGTAACTTTAATTTCGATTAAATACATGGAGTACTTATGCTTTTATTTCGAGATTAAATTAACAAATTTTAGTTTATTCGATCGTGTAATCGGATTATTTAGTCCCTCTTTCCAATTATATTCCGTTACAGTTTATAATAAAATAAAATATCAGATACACAATAGAACATTAATCGTATGTAAGATTAATCATTATTTGTATATATTTCTGATTAAAAATAAATTACGTAAATATCACCAACAATTATAAATCTAAACTACAATCATGAGTGAATTATTAGCGTATATATCGATATCAATATTTCCACAATCTATGCAAATTCACATAATCCACAATTCTATCTTTATACATCCAACAATTATATATTATTTAATAATATTATCCACGTCATATAATTATAAATTGTACTTTAAAAAGAATGAATTTATAAAACAATTAATCACATTTTATATAAGAAATAATTTTTTATCTATACTTTTATCACACTTGATGCGATTATGCATTTGCTTAATTCTATTAATTATTTATCCATAATATAAAAAGCATTTCTAACATGGCATAAAATAATAATCAAAAGTTTAGCGTTAAAAAACGTGATAAAAATATAATCCTTGAAGTGTAAAAACTTCCGTTGCTATAAATGTTGTGCATTATATTTTACATCAATTATCGCGTAATATTCGTTGTCATGAACTTTACTTTCATACATCTAGCTAGTAAACAGAGATTAATTAGTTCATGTTTCTATAGTTAACGCTTAATTCATTTTATTTTCCTAATGCTATCTACAACGTTAATGAAATTTTATCGACATGCTACCATAAATAAGATAACATGATAATAACGTCCTTTCTTTCAGATTACTGAGATTGTATGAAGGCAGACAATATAGGGAAGCCGCTGGCTTTCTGATGAAGCTGCCACATTACACCTTAAAGGCTGCATTGCCGGATATTCCAGTGGACCTGTTGATCGAAACGCTACCACACAGCCTCACCTTGCTGGAAGCGCTTTACTCCCGATTGTTAGAACTAAACATCAGCGACATGAAGATCTTGCGGATCGAGCAAGTCCTCTGGAGGGTGGTGCACCTGATATCCAGTCAAGATCACTTCCGACCGCGAATCTGGTGTAAACTTCTCGTGTCATTGAACAGATTATCGCCCAATACGAAGAGTACGCTGCTATCGAGAAGACGTGCTCTAGATAGAGCTGTAGAAGGACTTGGCAAACATGGATTAGTGCCTTCCTCGCAGACAAACATCTCTGAGAACTCCGTTACGCCAAATTTAGTACCATTGCCGGTGGCATTGAGAGAAGAACTCGAGACGCGAACGGAAGCATACAAATTAGCGTTACACAAGATTGAAAACTTTGGCAAACACGCTGGAACTAATAAAGGTAGGTACTTCAAATTGTTGTTAATAAAGATCGTGTTGTATGATCACTTTATTCACTTAAACGACTATCGCGCGTTAATAACGAATAATAAAATAACAAAAATGCTTCTATAATTTTATAATATTAAATATTTTAAACTCATAAATATTCAAATTATCTGTTAAAAGCTTTAAATCAAAATGATAATGTTACGTAAATTTTAGTGGTATGAATAATCTGTAAACAATCATAGTCATAAATCAAATTTCAATATTTCAATTTCATATGCAAAAAGCAGTGTGTTAATCAATCGCGACAAAGATAAATGATATCCATCTATCCTTCAATTACGTGTTTAATTATTTGACAAATGAATGATAATTACCATTGGCAGCGTAATATTAGATTAGCGAGAAGCAATATTTTACAATTATACGCTATTTTTTCCATAAATTCGCTAGGATTTCCATACGAGATTTGGCATTATGATGATTACACACTGAAGGGCATAATTATCGTCAGCTGTGCAATGAGATTAGCGTGTACTGCTAATTCCATCGAAATAAAGTTGTACGACCATTCGTACCGCCTGTATATTCAGAGTTCCGTGGAACCGTGAAGCATTGGATTTTAACGGAGCACCGCGTTATACATTCACAAATGCAAATGGACTAATGTCGAGAGCGTTAAATTATTTATACAGAGAACTGCACCGTTCTCTCGTTTGCCGATAGATTTCCACGACGCAATTCAAGACGTGTCATGATTGGTATAACATTCGCAGAGAAAGATGTTAAAAATGAAAAAAGTATACGTAGAAAGATAAACTACACCGTATATAAATATTGACAAATATGTGGGGAAATATATTTACAATATCATTCCTTAAAAATAATACATCAGCAACTATTCTTTAAAATAGTTAATTAAAATATAATTAATAAATCTTGATTATTCTTTTAAATCATACATCGTTGAAAAATTTATATTAAATTTAGCACATTTCATGTGCTCTCAAACGGTCCACTCAAATTTATGTGTTAATTCAACACAAGATGAATATGTTAAAAGATAACAAATATTTAAAAAGATAAAAAGTAATAATGACAGTTTCAAATCGTACAGTACAAATGTAAACAAATCGTGGAAACACATTTTTTTCAGTAAAATTAATATTTATGATATGTAAATTAACATATTTTATTCATTCACTTACGATTTACGTTTTAAAACACATTATTTTTATTTGTTTACTTACTCATAAATTGTATTATTGATGATTATAAATTAACTAACTAAAAATATTGAATATCAATTTAATATAAATTATTTAAATAATATAATCACATTATATTAAATTAACACTCGAAAAAAAAATTGTTAAAAAATGTTAAAAAATTCGACACAAAATTTAACAAGGACTTGGAATTTCCAAAACAAATACGGAATATTGTTTATTGTGTAACTTTAAACATATAATTTTCCAATTGATTGATTCTCATCTTTAATCATTATCATTATCTTTCAATTGCCGTGAGAAAACTATTTTGATATTAAATAATTTTGATATTAAAATCTGCATTTAATCTCACTAGTAGTATCTAATCATTTCATATTAATAATAGACAATCTCTAATGCCTTCATATGTATACATGTATTTAAGTTATTTGCTTCACTTATTTGATTTTAGTAACAACTTAATCATGTCCAATGAAATTAATATCTCTCTTTTACTATAAAATATTAGAAATTATTTCATCAATCTTATCGATATTATTTTATTGGTTTTATCAATTTTATTAAAAAAGTATGGTCCATATGATTATAATATAATGAGAACAGACCGTCGGCCGAACTGCAATTTATTGGAGCATGAACCTGTAGCAATTTGTGCCTCGTGCACGAGAGTGCGGATATGCCGCATAATTTAATCTCGCCTCATTATATAAAGGAAAGTGTGTATCATATTTAGTTATGATGTCAGATAGATACTCCGCGATTTTGCTGTTCATGTACCGGATATCGGGCCGGCTATCTACGTAGCCCCGAGGCACCGTAAAAAGGTGATGGTGAATGTAGTAATAATCATCTCGCGCCATCATCGGTTCCGCTCTAATAATAAAAAATAATAATAACGACCTCGAAGAGAGAAAGAGAGAGAGAGAAGCTCTGATCTTTTCTTACGCTTCTATAGCGGATCAAGGTGTACAAGCGGCTTCGCATCAACGGCAGCTTTCCCTGAAGTACAGCGAGATCCAGCAACGCCTGATCGATAATCAGAGCTTGCTGAACACCTTGGAGAAAGCGGGCGGACCGTGTAGCTTAGAGAATTTACTAGTGGAGTTGAAACGCCGGGTCGAGCAGGATAAGGAGGCGCTCCGGGAATGGACGGCCTTGAGGAAATCGACCTCCGGATCGACGAACACGAAAAATCCGGCTCTTGCTGCCAGATTGTTGCAGTTTTCGAGAGGCTGCGCACTCGCGCTGCAGTTCATGAACGAAGATAAACTACAGGTAAGACTGAAACATTTCCATCAGGAAATGTTTTTCCCTCGGATGCTCCTGAAATTTAATCTTCAAAGATGCGCCCTTTTTTTCCTCTTGCATTTTTGTAAAAAAGAAAACTAAAGTTGTTAGTTTTTAAATTCAACTTGAACACTGAAATGATATTTATAGGAGAAATTCGACCTTGGATGAAGAAATAATCGGGATCGTATCCCAAGAGAGTTGTCGTTGATTATTGTTATCTATCCATGAAATAATTCGCACGACCGTCTCGAGCGTAAAAAAGTGTGAAACGGTTTGGCACAGAAATGGCGAACTATTAGAACAATAGGCGCGTCATTGTATACGATCACGATTTTGTTTGGGGGGGGGGAGGAGGAGAAGGAGGACTCCGTAAGAAATTCGCGTACAGTCAGCCGCAACAATAAGAATGGTGAAAAATCTGCGCTGTCAAGCGCGAGAAAATGACCCCGAAACACACGATACACAACACATGCAAGTGATACGATTCCCGCGGGAATCGTTGCTTGCACTCCAGCAGCTGACGCGTCCAAAACAATCCACGTAGACAATGTCAAAGGCGCTGTGTGTAACCAGCGTGGAGTCCCATAAGGACCCTACGGCGAACCTAAATTACCTGAGTTTATTCCTGTTCCTGCTTACATTTAACTATTCTCTCGGCTAATGTCTATTTCTACAGACGTAGATTAATCTTAGTTAAACTTGGTATAACTTACTTTTTATTTTGTTCTAGTTTTAACAAGGGACCCATTACAACTGTCCGAAACTGATTCGATTCTCCTTGGAATATACAATGTTAAACACAAAAAACTAAGTAACACGTTTTTTTATAATATGAATTTAGACCAATAAGAATAAATCCAATTAAGAGAAATTATTCGATCTAAACGGATCTTAGGAAATACGATTTTAAATATTTCGTATTTTTTTCTATCAATCCAATTTGAAATTTGATGAGTGAAACAATCCCTCAAAATTAACGCTTACATTTAATTCAAATCAATTCGCAACAAAACGGTGAGGTGTATAAAAAAGTTTTAAACAAAACTTTTATGGCTTTTTATATATTTGATAACTGTGTATTTAAATTTTTCAAAAATTTAATATTTTTTAAATTAAGCAATATAAAAATGCGTATCTTAAATTTTTGTGTTTAACAACATATTTCAAAAAGAATCGAATTAATTTCAGACAGTTGTAATTAGGATTCATATAAGAATCAGAAAAAAATAAAAAGTAAGTTAAACCAGATTAAAGTTAATTTACATTGATAGAAAAGGATATAAGGTGACAGTAATGCATAAACGATGCAAGCAATTCAATATTAATACCCCGAATAAATTGCAAATTGATAAGTAAACGCGAATTAAATAAACGAGGATTGATAACCTAAATAGAACAACGTAAAATCTGTTTATACTTGCGAGCAGAAAATGCGAGAATTACGCGCGGACATAAATTATTTCTATCAATGGATATAAGCATGTAACACGTATTTAACTGAAACATCGGCGTTCTGAAACTTGAGTCGGAATAAAATATCATTGTACGGAATATTAAATAGCCTACACATGCGCTTGTACATGCGGTTCGTTAATAATACGTCGCGGAATACGTGCTGTCGATAACGCGAATCAAATAGCAGTTACTTGTTAATCAAGCGAAAAAAGCGAGTTTACCTAGGCAATAAAATTTATTGCAAATTTAATTGAAACATGTTTTTTTCATAATTTTCTATCGAGAACGAAGTTTTGAATAATATTATCCCGTCGAATTTACCGTAAAGTCAATATATAATATTTATGAGAGAAGTGTTTTCGAGCGCGCGCGTGCGCGAGATATTAATGCACGCGAAGCGTTAATACGTTAATATTGCGTATATTAATGCCAAGTCATAAATTATCGTCGTTGGGAACTACGACGCATACGTGATAAATATTTTACGCGTGCGACTGCCGCGTCTGCAGTTGCTGTGGAGTTTCGCAGCGCAATAAAGATTGAAAATTGAATCCGCGTCGCTGGCTGATACCCTCGGGTTTTCAGCAATATTTTAGAAAAACGCGAAAACACAACACCGGTCGCGATCGTGCGAAATGTACAATTTACATCACGTGACACGTATAACACATTTATTTGTGAAGAGAATAGCAATTTCTATTTCGCCGGACAATACAACTGGAGAAATTTATATTAAGTTTATGTATTATTTTAAATTAGTTTATATATTAGTTCCCCTTTTTGAACGAGGTAGGAAAAGAAAAAGTGACGCTTTGATGAAAATAAAATCATGTTGAATGACGGTATTTAACACAACGGCGTCTAAAATATTTTCAGCAAACGTACAACGTTCTTATTACGAAATTTAACGAGAATTCGGTTGAAAATGCGGCGAATCCTGTTATCATCAGATGCTTAAACGAATTCTCGATAATGAATGCGTACGACAGTACTTTCATGATTGCATTACTCTCGTTAAATTTCGTTCGAAAACGAAAATACGCGAATAATTATCTTATTTACTTTCATTTGCAAAAGGTGATAACGAGGTGAATTGTAAAAAAGGTAAAAGTAGCATCCAGATCATTGTATAATAGAATCGAATTGGGAAACTGGTCACAGCATGCCAAAACGCGTTAATTGCTTTTCATTGAGTGTATTTTAATTGGAAGTTCAGTCAATTGCAAATCCCAATCGAAAAACGAATGGATCGAACGGTGAATATTGTGATTGTTTACTAGTTTATAGTACGCAACATCCACCCAATTGCTTTTACGTAGTGATAATATTTCATAATAGATAATAATTATTACTTTCATGAAAAAAAAATTATCTTTTTCAATATGTTTTCTTATAAATTTAAAATATAATAAAAAATTGAAATGTCGATAAGTAATATTAAATAGTATTCATCTCATTTCTAAGCAAAATTTAAACATTATATGAATTTCAACATTCTCTCTCGCGATTATCTCAGCCTATTCGCCAATTTTCAATTCCCTACTTTTTTGCACACAGAGACACTGCTTAAGTACACAATGATGTAAACAATGAAAAAATATTATTTAAATTTTTAATTACGAGTTATTTGTACAAGATGAGGACAAAACTAAAAAAAATCGCAATTACACGGGAATTACAATTTTAAATAAATATGAAAATCTAAAAATTTAACTAAATACAAATCTAAAAATAATTTTGTTGGACCATGAAAATAATTATGTAGGAAACTTAATGAGCATGAAGAGCAATGCTGCAAAAACTTTTGACATTCTGGCAATCAGTTTGAGCATTCTACATGATTACTTTGTTCAACAAAATTATTTTTAAACTTGTACCTAGCTAAATTTTTAAAAGCTTCAATAAAATTTTTCTTTTCGTGTATGTTTAAATAAAAAGAAATGTTCTAAAAAATCCATTTAATAGAAATATTGTTTATCCTCATCAAATCCTCAGAAATATATTCAAGGACAAATGTAAAAATATGCAAAACTATCAGAAGAAAATAAGATGTTTTATAACCAAGTACATTATATGTCTCTATCTACATCACGAGCTATCCCATACAGATTCTCTATCTAGATGAAAATCTCGGTGACGACTACGAGGAAGAGTCCAGTAGCGCCGGCTATCACACGGATGAGAGTTGCAGCCCGACTCCGGAGCCAGTTGTAACGGGTATCAATTGCGAGGCACTCAACGCAGAAGAAAATTGTTCAGATTTAACCTCAGCCAATATCACAGTGGAACAACTCGCCGAGAAATACGGCGCTCTCTATGCTCAGGCCAACTTGCATACCCTGGATGCTCTAGATGCATTAGAACCCCTTAAGGACGCTTGTGATTTGAAAGCGAAGATTCTCTACTCGGTGGTAGTGGTAAGTACCGTTTCAAGTTAAATAATTATAAACGTGTACAATGAATAGATACTTCTCCCTTCACTAAATTGGGATATTATTCAATTGAATAACCCTTAATTACGCTTAAAATCTCGTGTCTTTCTTTTTAATAAATATTCTAACTTCATATTAATAAAAAATACAAATAAAATATATCAAATGAATCAAATATTTAAAATTTTAAGAAAAATAAATTTAAATTAATAATAAACCAGTTAGTGATAAAGGATAGAGAGTATTGTACATAATACATAAAATGAGAAGTCATACTAGACCGATGAAAATCCTATTTTTTTCTCGTCAATCAAACACGACTTTCATCAGATGAAAACGGTCGAACACAACAAAAGGCGTAATGAAGCAATCACGAATTATTATACGAGTAGCACTCGATCATCCGCAGAAACGTGTACGAATTAGCCATATGCAAAATATTCATCTGCTACACAATACGTCGCTGTCCCACTTTGCGCCTTGTATTAACAGAATACAAATGAACAATTTTCCTCTAAATTTACTTTATGGTTCAATGTAACTAATACTTGTTTGGTTTCGTAACATACATTTATGCGCATATATATATATATATATTAAGTATGGGAAAAACGTCACGAACTTTTTCTCATATCTAATATATAGAGGAAAAGGAAGTTGCTTATTTTAATTGTAATTAAAATTTTGAAATGTGTTTACGCTAATATGTAAGTTAAAATGTGATTAATACTCATAGAAATAAACATGATCATAACGATTTTCGACGCCCCGTTAATACAATTTCATTTTTTTATTTTTATTATTGCGAACATGTGATATAGAGAAGCCATTTCAATTCATCTCTTTCTATAAATTGAAATATTATTCCAATATATATTGATTCATATATATCGTTTTATACGTAGATCAAATAGCGTCAAAATACAAATTTTAATTATTTCATAATATACAATAAAAGATTCTCTCGTTTAAATCATAGATGTAATTTAATTTTAATGTAACATTATATTATTGGCCGTTTATTTTAGATTCTCATATTTTATCCTCTAATTTTATACTGTAATTTCGCATTGAAACCAACGTGTGCATGAATTTCATTTTTATAACGAATGAGAAATAAAATCGAGAGACGATGGTACAAAAAATTCACGAAAGTCGTTTAAAAAGAACAGCAATTCGCTTAATATATAATTAAATTAATACACACGTGCATACAAATCTGTAATTAATGTATAGTTCACAGAAACTGTGTATATGTTGCCAAGAGCAAATTATATCAAAGATTTCAGGACATGTGACGAGATAATAAGTTATACTTCGGATAACTCACAGTAAGTGAGTACAACAATTACATCGAGTGAGAGATTCAGCTATTGTATTTAACAAATCTAAAAAAATTTTTCTTTGATGTATAACGTAGTTCAACACACATTGTTTTACATAAAATCTTTTTAATATGCACGCAATCGTTGAGATGGATTAATTTTAATTTTAAAATCTCATCTGCATTTGAATTATGTTATCAAGCCAATATGAACATTTTTATTAAGCAAATATCGAAAATTGGATAACATTTTTCACCTTTTTAACCGCGTAAGTGTATTGCTCTTTTTAGATACCATTACTCCAAATATAACCACGTGTCTAAAAATAAAATCACATTAGTTTCGCGTGTCAACGGGACTGATCGTACTATGAACTATTGCATGAGCTCGCCAAGCTCATTTTCGCGTGACATTGCATCACGACATTGAATGTTACCTGACAAATCGCTATGGAAACTGAATGTCGTGCTGTCGTGACATTGAAAGCTAATGACAGCTCACCAGATTGATCAACTATTATTAGCGATAGGATGTAATATATGTATTTTGAAAGATATATTGACAAAATCAGAATTTAAACTTTTCCATGTGTGTATATAAAAAAAAAGGATAAATTCATTCAAATAAATTCAAGTAAAAAATAATTTCAATATATGTGTGTTATTTAGTTTTCGTATATAAAAACGACACTATACCATACATTTAAATGTATAACTCTATACTTGTATGCAGTACAGTATCTTATTTTTACACAAAAAACTAATCACACACATATATTGAATAGTTATTTTTTATTCATTTGGATTTGCAGTGTCCTGCAGTGCTTTCAATATGTAGCACATACAGGATGTTTTCCGACCAAACGCGACGAAGCAGACAAAGCTTTCACGCGTGTCCACGGTCGGTTTCAGTATTTCGTCAGCTTCGAAAAAGTCGTGAGGAAGAGAGAGTCGACGAAATCTAATGGGCATGCATACACTCGGCCAAGAGCGCGGTATGTCGACAAACACTTGTTCTCCACTTGTACTCTCACGTCAGATAACATGAAAGCCGAGTGCCAACGAGGACACCAGGCGTGTTGCGATACACACAGTGTTTACTCGTGCTATAATCACGCTTTAAATCGCGCTACACTATACCGGATCTATACTACCGTGTTTCCTTTTTGTCTAGGATATTCCGCGAACGGCACGTACACATCCGCAATCAATATTTCTTCTCTCATCTGGCAAAAACGAAAAGTTGTTGTTCTTCGCACAATGTTTAAATATTAAATTTCCATAGACAAAAGTTTATAATATTAAACTTTTTTTTAATTAAAGTTTGTACGAAGTCAAGCAGATAATGAGATCTCGCTTATCTACTGCTGAAACTTAATTTACAGGTCTTCTATTTTCAGTCGCTTATAATTCAGACTGATGCTTCGGTTGATGCTTTCTGATATAGAGAAACCTCTCTTTCTCTTTCTTCCTATCAAACTAATCAAAACTAATTATCTATAAAGGAATAAAAACACGAGTGCGTATAAAATATGATTCTATACATTTTCAAAAAGAGCTACAGATAAGAAAATATTTGTTCTACAGATAAAATAAAAAGAAAAAATTTGTTCGATTTTAGGTCATGAGAGAGACAAATGTAACTTGAATGAGAATATACGACGCAATAAAATCAATAGATATCGTATTAATAGGTCTAAAGTTCTATAAATCTTCGGATCTCTTACACTGTGTAACAAAGTAATAAATTTCTTTTATTACTTCTACTTTAAAGCACAGTATTTACCAAATAAATTATAGATGAAGCGTGTGTAAAGCGACCCATTTCGCGTCCGCGCCATGTCATCTCGTTGATCCAAATAATTTCATTACAGCGGAAAACTTAATTTTATGATCAACGGAGTCTTTGAGCAAAAAATTATGAACCTTATGAATCGTACTCTTAAAAAATTTTAAAGCGTCTATTATATCCAAATAGAGAATTTTAATTAATTATTCGAAGGTGCACGCAATTATTAATATTAATTCTTGACATCTTTTAATTAAATGAATATTTCTTGCGTTAAAAACTGCATTTTATGAGCACGTAATAAAAGCAGTTTAATATCAATGGGAAAAATTAGTGTATCTTCGCGAAATACTAATCCGCGTTAAAACTAAAAAAGTTCTTCATTAGCAATGAATTTAAAGTGCGACGGTGTGCTCTAAAATTACGTTTATTTCCGGCAAAATTTTATTATTTAAAACAAAATGGATATCTAGTATAAAACAGTCGAAACTGGACTCTATCATATTGGCATTTAATATTTCTTTTTAAAAGGAAACTCAATGAAAAAAAGGAAGATAGTCGTAAACAAAAGATAAACTTTTTATACGCGAGAATTAATCTTAAAATGAATTTCGAGCAGAGGATCGACAGTTTTTGTATATATAAGTATGCTGCAAGATTATTTTTACTACCACCACGCACCTGTCTCCCGCCCGATCGATGGACCATTAACGTCAAAGCCGCCAGGGAGGAAAGAGCGAAGGGATGATCGAGTGATGCGAAAGGGGAGTCGAAGGGAGAGCACACTTTTGCGACAGAGTATACTCGGTAGTGGTAGAGAGAGAGAGAGAGAGAGAGAGAGAGAGAGAGAGAGAGAGAGAGAGAGAGAGAGAGAGACGCTAGCCGTGAGGCTATTAGGTACTGTGCATACACACTCGTATACATGTGTGTGTCTCACACAC
>Ga0157363_1005151_pt1 | contig 12158 bp, 10 predicted proteins | sample AttsexASBM1_FD_111477 | JGI IMG/M metagenome (GOLD analysis project Ga0157363, IMG submission 111477) | Fungus gardens microbial communities from leaf cutter ant in Ribeirão Preto, State of São Paulo, Brazil - Atta sexdens ASBM1 | ecosystem: Host-associated > Fungi > Mycelium > Unclassified ...
AGACATCTTCGGTGATGGTGTGCTGGAGATACTGCAGGATGGATTTGGTTTCCTCCGCTCTGCAGACAGTTCCTACCTCGCCGGTCCCGATGATATCTACGTTTCTCCAAGCCAAATTCGACGCTTCAACTTAAGAACAGGTGACACCATCGCCGGTAAAATCCGTCCACCAAAAGAAGGTGAGCGCTATTTTGCCCTGTTAAAAGTGAATGAAGTTAACTTCGACAAGCCAGAGAACGCCCGTAATAAAATCCTCTTTGAAAACCTTACGCCACTGCATGCTAATAATCGTTTACGCATGGAGCGGGGAAATGGTTCGACTGAAGACTTAACTGCACGTGTTTTAGACCTTGCTTCCCCGATTGGGCGTGGGCAACGCGGACTGATCGTTGCACCGCCTAAAGCGGGTAAAACGATGCTGTTACAAAACATCGCTCAAAGTATTGCCTATAACCATCCTGACTGTGTCTTAATGGTGCTGTTGATTGATGAGCGTCCTGAAGAAGTAACCGAAATGCAACGTTTAGTTAAAGGTGAAGTGATTGCTTCGACTTTTGATGAACCAGCATCTCGCCACGTTCAGGTTGCTGAAATGGTGATTGAGAAAGCTAAACGCTTAGTCGAGCATAAAAAAGACGTCATCATCTTGCTTGATTCCATCACGCGTTTAGCACGTGCTTACAACACCGTTGTTCCGGCTTCCGGTAAAGTCCTGACAGGGGGGGTTGATGCCAATGCATTACACCGTCCTAAGCGCTTCTTTGGTGCTGCACGTAATGTCGAAGAAGGGGGCAGCTTAACCATCATCGCTACCGCCTTAGTCGATACAGGCTCGAAAATGGATGAAGTGATCTACGAAGAGTTTAAAGGTACTGGCAACATGGAATTGCATCTTTCGCGTAAAATCGCTGAGAAGCGTGTATTCCCTGCGATCGATTATAATCGTTCAGGTACACGTAAAGAAGAATTACTCACCTCTTCTGAAGAGCTTCAAAAAATGTGGATTCTACGTAAAATTATTCATCCAATGGGTGAGATTGATGCAATGGAATTCCTCATTAATAAGTTGGCGATGACCAAAACCAACGACGAATTCTTCGATATGATGAAACGTTCTTAATTCTGCGAAGCTTAACCGCGCGTTAAGCTCAGAATTATTGTAAAGTTAAGCAACGTCACGTGTTTACGTGGCGTTTTTTTTTTAATGCATATAGCATTAACAATCTGAAATGGACTTACTCCGAGTGTTGCAATAGAGAGTTTGAATGTGAATATGCTCAATATGAGTGTTGAATTAGGACTGACATTTCTCTTTTCCCTGACCTTTATTTTCTTAGCTCGTAAAGTGGCTAAAAAAGTGGGATTAGTTGATAAGCCTAATTTTCGAAAACGCCATCAGGGAACGGTGCCACTCGTGGGAGGGATCTCCGTGTTCGCCGGGGTCTGCTTCGCTTTTTTAATCACCAATTATTACCAACCTAATGACACGCTATACCTCAGCTGTGCGGGGATCTTGGTATTGGTCGGCGCCATTGACGATAGATTTGATATCAGTGTAAAAATTAGAGCGGCAGTACAGGCGGCTATTGCAGTAGTAATGATGGCTGTGGCTAACCTCTATCTTCACTCGTTAGGATTTGTCATTGGTCCTATCGAACTGCGTGTCGGCCCCTTCGGTTATGTTATTACCCTCTTCGCGGTATGGGCTGCCATTAATGCCTTCAATATGGTTGATGGGATTGATGGCTTATTGGGGGGCCTCTCCTGCGTCACCTTTGGCGCTTTAGGTTTAATTCTTTATTACCAAAGTCAGCCTAGTTTGGCTTTTTGGTGTTTCGCGATGATTGCAGCGATTGTCCCTTACATACTACTTAACCTCGGTGTGTTTGGTCGACGCTATAAAGTCTTTATGGGCGATGCTGGCAGTACTATGATCGGCTTTACCGTTATCTGGATACTATTGGATGCGAGCCAAGGAGAATACCGTCCATTACGCCCCGTGACAGCATTATGGCTGATAGCTATACCCTTGATGGACATGGTAGCGATCATGTACCGACGCTTACGTAAGGGCCAAAGTCCCTTTACTGCTGACCGTCAGCACATTCATCACCTCATTATGCGAGCCGGCTTCACTTCTCGCCAAGCCTTTGTACTAATTACTCTTGCTGCAGCCATTTTGGCGGGGATTGGTATGTTGGGAGAGTTTTTCAGCTTCATTCCCGAGTGGGTCATGATGGTATTATTCCTCATGGCTTTCTTCGTTTATGGATACTGTTTGAAACACGCTTGGCGTGTGGCTCGCCGTATTCGTCGTAATAAACGCGCATGGCAGTTACGCCATAAAGCACGCAATGGACAAACACAGGATTAGATCATGCATTCTTCTATTGATAACGAACTCGATGTGGAAAGCTGCGTGCAGCGTCTTTGGCGCGGTAAAAAATGGATTGGATTGGGTCTGATCTTGGGGATTCTGCTCGCATGGACTTATACGTTATTCGCCACCCAAAAATGGGTAGCCGTTGCGCAATTTAGTCGACCCGATTTATCGAAAATCACACGCTATTACCAAGAGCTCTCAAAATTAAATCAGCTCAGTACTTATTCTGATCCTGCGACAACAACTGACGTTGCGGAGGTAGAAACAGTAACGGATGCAGTATACCAAACCTTTTTACAGCAGCTGGTTTCGGTTGATAATCGCCGTCGATTTTGGGACGAGCAGGTAAAAGCCGACCATGCTAACGCCTTGACGCCAACGCTTTTAGACCGAAAAGTGGCAAGCATTCAATTTACCGCAGGGGATAAGTTACACGGTACCGTTGATACCCTGAGTCTGACAGCAGAGAGTGCGACGACCAGTAGCCAACTACTTAACCGCTATCTGGCGTTTACTAACCAGCAAGTAATGGAACAAATCCAACAGCAACTATCAGCAGCTTGGCAATCTGAAATTGCCAAAATCGAACAACAGATCACTTTCGAGAAGTCAGTCGCACAAGCGGCTTATGACCAACAAGCTTCACAACTCAAAAATGAAGCTGCGCAAGCTGATGATAAGCAAACTAGAGCGGCGTTGAATATTATCGAGCAAACGGGGCCGATCGCCTCGGACAGTTTACTACATGATCAAGCTAAACTAGCGGTACTGCAGAGTGGACCGACTTCCCTTAAGCCTTTTACGAGCTGGACAATGCTACAATCTCCGGAACCGCCGATAAGTCGACAAAGCCCGCGGTTACCCTTATTGATGGTGATGTGGGGCCTTGTTGGTGTCTTTATTGGTGCAGGGTTTGCCCTGACTCAGCGTGTAAAGAAGAAGGAATAGGACAGCGTGAAGGTATTAACAGTTTTTGGTACTCGACCTGAAGCAATCAAGATGGCGCCCCTGGTGCAAGCGTTACACAACACGACGGGAATTGAGTCTCGACTCTGTGTGACCGCACAACATCGTGAAATGCTGGATCAAGTACTGCATGTCTTCCAGCTGGTACCAGATTTCGACTTAAATATTATGCAACCTGGACAGTCGCTCACCGACATCACTAGCCGTATTTTGGAGGGGATGGCGACTATTTTCCAGGAGTATAAACCTGACTTAGTCCTGGTTCATGGTGATACCACCACAACATTAGCGGTGAGCCTAGCGGCTTATTACCATCAAATCAAAGTGGGACATATTGAAGCGGGTTTACGTACGGGGAATCTTTTTTCTCCCTGGCCTGAGGAAGGGAATCGTAAAGTCGCGACGCATTTAGCGCATTGGCATTTCGCGCCAACCGACCACGCCAAACGTAACCTGATTGCAGAGGATATTCGTGAAAGCGCGATTACCGTGACCGGAAATACCGTCATTGATGCGCTATTATGGGTACGCGATAAAATCGTCAGCGATAAAGCGTTGGAACAGCGTCTTGCGGCAGAATTTCCGAATTTACAGTCTGGACGACGGATGATCCTGGTTACCGGACATCGACGTGAGAGTTTTGGCGGTGGCTTTGAGCGTATCTGTCAGGCACTAGTGGTGTTAGCTAAGCGTTATCCGCAGGTCGATATCCTGTATCCCGTGCATATGAACCCCAACGTCCGTGAACCTGTTGAACGCTTATTACAGGGGGTTGAAAATATCCATCTGATCGAGCCAAAAGAATATTTACCTTTTGTCTGGCTCATGAATCGAGCTTATTTAGTGCTCACCGATTCAGGTGGTATTCAAGAAGAGGCCCCCTCACTCGGTAAACCCGTATTAGTGATGCGTGAGACCACCGAGCGCCCAGAAGCGGTTGAAGCAGGAAGTGTACGCTTAGTCGGAACTGAGACCGAAACCATTGTTAACGAAGCGGCACGACTACTGGATGATGAGCAGGCATGGCAAGCGATGAGTCAGGTGAAGAACCCTTACGGTACCGGTCAAAGTTGTCAGAAAATTATCGAATTTATTAAATACTCATGGGTTGAGCATGCACAGTAAAACAGTCTCTATTTTTGGTCTTGGATATATTGGATTACCCACTGCCGCGATTTTGGCCGAGGCGGGGTGTCAAGTCATCGGTGTTGATGTCAATTCCGTGGCGGTAGAGACAATTAACCGTGGTGAAATCCATATTGTAGAGCCCGAACTTGCCGAGGTGGTCGCACGGAATGTCGCGGCAGGACGTTTGAGGGCGACGTTAACCCCAGAGCCTGCGGATGCTTTCCTGATTGCGGTCCCGACTCCCTTTGCGGCAGGTCATCAACCCGATCTTAGCTACGTTAAGAATGCGGCGCTGGCGATAGCCCCACAACTGAAAGCTGGGGACTTGGTTATCTTAGAGTCCACTTCACCCGTTGGCGCAACCGAACAGGTAGCTGCTTGGATCGCTGAACTACGTCCGGAGTTGTACGTGCCTGGACACAGTGAACAACCCAATATATCTATCGCGTATTGTCCTGAGCGGGTGCTGCCTGGCAAAGTCATGACTGAATTAGTCAGTAATGACCGAGTCGTCGGCGGAATTACACCAAATTGTTCGGAACAGGCGAGTCAGCTGTATCAACTATTTTTGCAAGGTGAGTGTGTCACCACCAACGCACGCACAGCAGAAATGTGTAAGCTCACCGAAAATAGCTTTCGTGATGTGAATATAGCCTTTGCCAATGAGCTCTCTTTAATTTGTCATGCACTGGATATTGATGTGTGGGAGCTGATTCAACTGGCAAACCACCACCCTCGCGTAAACATATTACAACCCGGCCCTGGTGTGGGCGGGCACTGTATTGCGGTCGATCCGTGGTTTATTGTGTCGCAGACCCCGGAGTTAGCGAGGTTGATCCGTACCGCTCGTGAGGTGAACGACAGTAAACCATTCTGGGTGCTCGATCAGGTAAAAAAAGCGGTCGCAGATTGCTTGATGGCGAATGGTAAGACCGCAGCGACGATAAAAATTGCCTGCTTTGGCTTGGCCTTTAAACCGGATATCGATGATTTACGGGAAAGCCCAGCAATGCAGGTGGCGAAGCTGATTTGTGACTGGCACCAAGGTGAGACGCTACTTGTCGAACCGCATATTCGTCAGTTACCTCAAATATTCACGGACAAAGCTTCCCTAGTAAGTCTGGACGAAGCCTTACAGCGTGCCGATATTGTCGTGCTCCTTACCGACCATCGGGTCTTTAAATCACTTGATAAGGCATCAATAACCACTGACTTTGTGATCGATACTCGTGGGGCGTGGCGTTACTGAAATGAGTATTAACCTCTTAGCATGGGAAAGTACTTTCTTCTCTCAGCGAGTGGGTAAGGTCGATCTTACTGAACTCGAACAACTGACAGTAGAGGAGTGTGCTGACTGGGATCTGGTTCAGGCCAAAGTATCCAGTACAGACTATCCATCATTAGATAGATTGACAGGCCTAGGCTTTGCTTTAGTGGAGGGAGAAGCTGAACTCGTTATCGCTATCAGTGAAACAACACGGCAACCAGGTATCCGTATTGCTCGTCCAGCCCACATCGATGCATTACGTCATCTGGCGGGTGGCTTGTTTACCGGAAGTCGTTTTCGCGCCCCTTGGTTTGAGCGTTCTCTTACTCAACAGTTTTATGCTCAGTGGATTGAGAATGCAGTACAAGGGGCTTTTGATGATCAATGTTTGATTACCCTCGATGAGCAGAATGCGGTATCTGGTTTTGTGAGCTTAAGACATTCAGATCAAATTGCTAGGATTGGGCTATTAGGGGTGGCCAGCACTCACCAAGGGGGAGGGCTCGGTCAGCAGCTAATGCTCGCCGCCACTGATTGGGCGCGTAGCAGAGGCTTAGCAGAACTGCATATCACTACCCAGCTCAGTAATCTGTCCGCGATGCGTCTTTACCTGCGTCACGGTGCGCGTTTAACCTCGACGAGTTATTGGCTCTATAGGAAAAGAGATGATTCCGTTTAATGCTCCTCCGGTCACCGGCAGTGAAGCCGATTACATGCACTCAGCGATGGCGAGTGGCAAATTATGTGGTGATGGGGGGTTTACCCGCCGTATACAACAATGGTTTGAGCAACATTGTCACGTACCCAAGGTTTTATTGACGCCTTCCTGTACCGCCTCTCTAGAAATGGCTGCCTTGCTGATCAATATTCAGCCGGGTGATGAAGTGATCATGCCAAGTTATACCTTTGTATCCACTGCTAATGCGTTCGTCTTGCGTGGGGCAAAGATAATATTTGTTGATGTCCGTCCAGACACCATGAACATTGATGAGACATTAATTGAAGCCGCGATTACCGACAAAACACGCGCCATTGTGCCGGTTCATTACGCGGGCGTTGCCTGTGAGATGGACACCATTATGGCGTTAGCGGATAAATATAAACTCTATGTAATCGAAGATGCTGCGCAAGGTGTCATGAGTCGCTGGAAGGGAAAAGCACTGGGAGCGATTGGACACATCGGCTGCTTCAGTTTCCATGAAACTAAAAATTACACGGCAGGTGGGGAAGGTGGCGCGACCTTAATCAACGACCCTAGCTTAATCGAGCGAGCAGAGATTATTCGCGAGAAAGGGACTAATCGTAGTCAATTCTTTCGTGGGCAAGTTGATAAGTATACGTGGCGCGATTTGGGATCCAGCTACCTGATGTCGGATCTCCAGGCTGCCTATCTCTGGGCGCAATTAGAAAATGCAGACCTTATAAATCAGCGGCGTTTAGCCTTATGGCAACGTTACTATGAAGCGTTACGTCCTATCGCTGATCAGGGGCGGATCACCCTCCCTACGCTACCCACGGACTGTCAGCATAATGCCCATATGTTCTATCTTAAACTACGTGATCAAGATGACCGTGACCGCCTTATTACGTGGTTAAAAGAAGCAGAGATCCTCAGTGTTTTTCACTATATCCCTCTGCACAGCTCACCTGCAGGCTTACAATTTGGTGAATTCAATGGTGAGGATCGCTACACAACTATCGAGAGTGAGCGATTAGTCCGGCTACCAATGTATTACAACTTAACGGACAACCAGCAAAAAATCGTTATAGGCTCGCTGCTGAGTTTCTTCTCCTAATGTCTTTTGCTCGAGCCTCGATCTGGACGGCAAGTTCAACCCTCACCAAGATCCTTTGCGGCTTGGTGATTATCAAATTACTGGCGGTCACTTATGGGCCAGAAGGGATTGGGCTGGCAAGTAATTACCGGCAATTGATTACTGTGCTCAGTGTGATGGCAGGCGCAGGGATCTTCAACGGTGTCACGCGTTATGTGGCCGAATACCAAGGCTCTTCCCATCAGTTACGCCAGCTTTCTGCTACCGCGTCGACCCTAGTATTAGGCGCGGGCATACTGATTGCTCTGATATTTTTACTGTTTGCAGACCCCATTAGCCAAGGGCTATTTGGACACTCTGATTATGCGCAAGTCATTCGTTATCTGGCTTTCTTACAGTGTGGAATAGGGTGGGCTAATCTCCTACAAGCAAAATTAAAAGGGATTAAAGATGCACGCAGTAACGCCCTAATTATTATTGCGGGCTGTCTACTGGCCGTGCCGGGCTACTTAGCCTGCTGGTCGATAGGTGGGTACATAGGAGCATTGGTGGGATTAGCGGTAGTCCCTGCGATTGCATTGTTACCTGCAACCTATTTCTATCACCGCTCGACCACCGATCGATTGGGACCGCTTCGTCTAGGCTGGAATAGTGAAATTGCTGGCCGCTTACTAAAATATACGTTAATGACGGGGATAACCGCCGTTACACTCCCTCTTGCGTGGGTCATTATGCGTCATCAATTGGCGGACGCTAATGATTGGCAGGCCGTAGGCCTCTGGCAAGGCGTGGCGAGCGTTTCCGATGCGTATCTACAGTTTATCACGGCGACTTTTAGTGTGTGGTTGCTTCCTGCCCTGAGTCGCTTGCAAGAAAAGAAGGCGATTGCGGTAGAGATCCAACGAACACTATTACGCGTTATCCCTGCTGTCACAGTATTAAGTTTTGGGGTTTGGTTATTGCGGGATCAGGTGATTGCGCTGCTCTTTTCCAGCCAATTCACGGCGATGCGAGATCTCTTTGCTTGGCAGCTTCCTGGAGATATCTGCAAAGTGGCCGCATATGTATTTGGTTATCTGGTCATCGCCCGCGGGAGTTTACGTGCCTACATTCTGACGGAAATCACACAATTCTGTTTATTACTGGTCACCAGCCATTGGCTAATTGCTGAACACGGCGTTTTGGGGGCAGTACAAGCGTATTGCGTGACCTATGGCTGTTATTTACTGTTAGTCATTGCAGCATTTTTTTATTGGTATCGAAAATAATGGCGATTTTTCATGTACTGGGGGCCGATATCCCTCACCACAATAAGACGTTATTGACCTTTTTTAATGAGGTATTAGCCACCGAAGTTCCCAGCACACAAGCGAGGAAGTTTATTGTGGTCACTCAGGATATCGGGTTCGCTGAGCAGTTTCCGAACCTATCAATCCACTGTGTGACGTCGAAAAAGCACGTGGCGCAAGTGATTCTCGATTTGGCGAAAAATCGACAGACCGTATTTTTTTGTCACGGCCAATTTAATCCTTACTTATGGCTAGCATTGCTCAGTGGCAGGATAAGAAGGCATCAGTTACATTGGCATATCTGGGGTGCGGATCTTTACGAAGCATCACAGTCACTCAAATTTAAACTTTTTTATCTTTTAAGACGCCGGGCGCAGAGACGTGTTGCCGCGGTTTATGCCACCCTAGGCGACCTCAGTGTCTATCAGCAGAAAAACCCGAAGGTAGCTGGCTATAAGCTCTATTTCCCGACCAAGATGGCGACAGCACAGCAAAAGGGCGGTAGTGAGGATACTAACCGACCTTTGACCCTGTTATTGGGAAATTCGGGTGACCCGGCTAACAGGCACTGTCAGGCCCTGACGCAAATCGCGCAGCGTTTTGGCGATGAGATTACCGTGATTATTCCTATGGGTTATCCTGAAAATAATCAAGAGTATATTGCGAAAGTCAGCTCACATGCCTCACAGCTCTTTGCAGCAGGACAGGTTGAGATAATAACTGAGAAGTTAACCTTCGAGGCCTATTTGAAGGTTGTCGATCGTTGTCAGTTGGGCTATTTCATTTTTGCTCGTCAACAAGGGGTAGGAACGCTCAGTCTATTGATTGATAAAAATATTCCGTTCGTTATTAGCCGAAAAAATCCGTTTTGGCGTGATCTGGCTGCGCAGCAACTACCGGTATTGTTTGATGAAGATTCACTTGATCGAGAAATTATTCAGCGTGCCCGTCAACAATTAGTGCATCACGATAAAACAACCATTGAGTTTTTTTCGCCGGGTTATCTACAAGGCTGGCGTGAGACGTTACAGCGATTAGAAGGAATGGAGTTATCATGACGGGTGGGCAGTTTACAGGCTTAGCCTTGGTTTATGTGCTTTCGCTTTGCTTTATCTTAACGGTAATGGTGAAAGAGTTTCGCCGTGAGCGTTTTAATTTTCATTTATTCTTTTCGTTGCTCTTTGTGCTGACGTTCTATTTTGGCTTTCCGCTTACCTCAATATTAGTTTTCGGTTTTCAAGAGCCCGTCGTTGATCCCCTTTATCTGTTACAAGCACTTTTATCGGCAACAGGATTTTATGCTCTCTATTACCTGACTTATAAGGTCCGATTAACACGTAAGCCGGTAACGCCAATAACCGGATTTTTTACGATGACTCGCTTAGAGACGCACCTATTCACAGGATTATTAATGTTGGTCGCCTTAGTCAGTCTTGGTATCTTTTTTGCGCACAATGGCTTATTACTGTTTCGACTAACCTCCTATAGTCAAATTTTCTCTAGCCAAGTTTCGGGTGTAGCCCTAAAACGTTTCTTTTACTTTTTTATCCCCGGCATGCTGGTGGTCTATTTTCTTAAACCTACCTTACGGCAGTGGTGCGTATTTCTTGTTGCAACCGTCACTTTCGGTTTGATTACCTACATGGTGGTAGGGGGAACTCGCGCCAATATCATCATAGCTTTTGCACTATTCTTATTTATTGGTATTAGCCGTGGATGGATTACGCTACCCATGTTATTGGGCGCTGGCGCATTATCGATTGTAGGAATGTTTTGGTTAGCACTGCGCCGTTATAATCTTAATGTCACGGGCCCAGAGGCTTGGTATACCTTTCTCTATCTGACGCGTGATACGTTTTCGCCCTGGGAAAACCTTGGGTTGATCTTTAGCCATTATTCGCAGCTTGACTTCCAAGGCCCTGCACCGATGTGGCGAGACTTTTATGTCTTCATTCCAAGTTGGTTATGGCCAGAACGTCCTTCTGCCATCTTGAATAGCGCAAATTACTTTACTTGGCAGATTTTGGATAACCATTCAGGGTTAGCGATATCTCCGACGCTGATAGGTTCGCTACTCGTGATGGGGGGAGTAGGGGCGCTGGTGCCAGGCGCATTGTTGGTTGGCCTAATTATTAAAGGCTTCGACAGCCTATATTATCGCGCTCGCCAAGAGCCTAATCGTTATACCGCAGCCTTGATTAATAGCTTCTGTTTTGGGGCTGTCTTTAATATGATCGTTTTGGCCCGCGAAGGACTCGATGCATTCGGTTCACGAGTGGTTTTCTTCGCCATTATTTTTCTGCTCTGTCTGCTAGTCACTAAACTCTTATTTTGGTTCTTACAACGTGTAGGCCTTGTCAAAGAGCGGGTAGGGGCAACGTCAGTAGCCTCCATCACTCCCTTCTACTCAAAACATAAGGATATCTGTGAGTAATCGTCCGATAACGTTGCCAAGTTTTATTATTCGTCATATTCCGGTCTATGGCTTTCCTTCTATGCAGGCCTTTACTGACTTCCTGCTGCCTGATGCGTTACAAGTACAGGCTGGGCGTCTGATTGCATTGAATGCTGAAAAAATTTTAACGGCAGAACATAACTCACTCTTGCACCAAATTCTGACTAGTGGGGGGATTAATTACCCCGACGGCATCAGTATTGTCCGTTCTATTCGTAAAAAGTATCCCAGTAGCCAGGTCACGCGTATTGCGGGGGCAGATTTATGGCAAGCATTAATGCAGCGTGCCGGTACCTTATCAATTCCAGTCTATTTGGTCGGTAGCCAACCCGATGTGTTGGAGCAAACGAGTAATAAACTTAAGCAACAATGGCAGGTGCCGATTGTTGGCCAACAAGATGGCTATTTTACCGAAGCAGAGACCGATCAACTTATCCAACGTATTAAAGTGAGCCAAGCTAAAGTCGTTACTGTCGCAATGGGGTCGCCACGCCAAGAACTTTTTATTCAGCGTTGTTATGAGCAATATCCCGATGCGCTATATATGGGGGTAGGCGGTACCTACGATGTCTTTATCGGGAAAGTGAAGCGTGCCCCACTGATTTGGCAAAAATTAGGGCTTGAATGGATGTACCGACTGATTAAGCAACCTTCTCGATTGAAGCGTCAGTTAAAGTTATTAAAATATCAAGGCTATCACTGGCGCGGGGAGCTTTGAGGCGAAAAAGGCACTAAATTGCCGAAACTTCATGCAAAGTGAACAAAGCATAAGCAAACGATAATTTAATTTAAAAAACCACTAGACAGCTAGGCAACACTACCGTAATATCCGCATCCGCAACGGCGCTAAGCGCCCGTAGCTCAGCTGGATAGAGCGCTGCCCTCCGGAGGCAGA
>Ga0157363_1005152_pt1 | contig 12156 bp, 4 predicted proteins | sample AttsexASBM1_FD_111477 | JGI IMG/M metagenome (GOLD analysis project Ga0157363, IMG submission 111477) | Fungus gardens microbial communities from leaf cutter ant in Ribeirão Preto, State of São Paulo, Brazil - Atta sexdens ASBM1 | ecosystem: Host-associated > Fungi > Mycelium > Unclassified ...
AATAATTCAGTAAATAATTAATTAAGGACAAAGAATTCAGTAGAGTAAATAATTAATTTCCGCAAAATTTCCTGTCAAACAGCAACCCGTTGCACTTATTCCATTGAGCATGATAACGTAATGGTACGTCCATCTTGCGGTAAAAGAACAAAATTTAAATTTCATGAATCACAATGCACGGCTTCATACAAACTTGAATAAGGAGCTGATGTATTACAAGCGTTTTTAATAATTGTATTCTCACTTCGAGAACACATCCAGTGATAATTTTAATAAATCAAATACAAAACTATAATTATTTAAAGGAATTACAGAAATAATCATAAATAATAAATCCTATTCGCAAAGCTATTTTAATTTATTAATAATCGATTTTAGCCAATAATTGTCTTCAACTTCTATGTAATCCAAAAGTATTTAAGTCTGAACGACAGTAATCCTGAAATATAACTCAATAATCAATAAATCCTTTAAAAACCATAGATACATTCAGTACTCAGCAGTTCATGTTATAGTTCATGTGAATTGCACAATTATCTATCAATCGATTAATTCTCTCTCTCTCTCTCTCTCTCTCTCTCTCTCTCTCTCTCTCTCTCCCTTATTTTAGAAAATAATTTTTTTCTGAGCTTAACGTTGTTGACATAATTCTGTAATAAATCGAAAATATTTATAAAATATATAACAAAATATTAGCAAAAGATTCGAAGGCAATGATTTTCGGTGAATCTACGATAAATTTGACAATATAAAAGCGCTATTGATGGACATTCAATAATACACAACAGATGATATCGATTTATTTATCGAATTATTGCTGAGTGGCATTCGAGTGCGACTATAACCGAACAAAATTTATCGTACTGAAGTTTTACGAAGTGTGAACGGCATTCTTCGGTTGTATTATACTTTCTTTAAACTGATTCACGGTTTCTCTTTACCCAATCGCTTATTATGAAAACTAATTACCGGAATGTCTTGTATATTTGTTTGTCTTGTATATTTGTTCGGAGATAAATCATCATTTCAGACTGAGGATTCTTTATGCGCATTGCGACGAGTTACCGGTTCATCGCTAATTAAATAGCCAGTCCTCAGATTGCAGACTCACCCCTCTTCTCCTCCCCTGCACATCGTCAACTTCCGGAACAGGAAGACGATCCCTCGGGATTGCCGAGACGAGAAAAAAGTTTCCTTATTCCATGATGGTACGTGCGGAAAGAAAGATTTCATCGCGCGGGCGTACCACTTTGTGATTTATAGCCCGCTAACTGCTTATTGTAATTGCAGATGAGGACATCTATTATTGTTATTATCAGCGTTGGCCGCGGAGACAGGACGCGGGATTTAGAAGCTGCTCTCGCCTTATCGCGCAAAATGGGAATTTCTGTTCGCGGTGACGGCGCGGCTAGAATTTTTAATGGCACTTACAGTAGAACTTGTCGCATGCGAAGAGGCAGAAGCTTCACATTTTATTTTTATTAACATAAAATTACCTCTTTATATACTTTTGGATATATAATACGATTTAGCCATCGTTCTTAAAGGATTTCGATCGACGGCGATTTTTGTACCCAAAGCACGAAGCCGTAATTACTTTCGCAACTCCTCTTTTGGCATCATCTGAAGCGCGAGATTTATGTGCTAAAAAATAAGATATTTGATTACTCGGTTTATTGTGGCGCTGGAATAGTTAAAAGATTCTGATAGCTACTGCTGAAACGTGTTCTCTGTTCGTTCTACTTTCCATTGTTTGATGATGGTCGCTCGTTAGTATTTCACGCTCTATACACACGCCATATAGAGATGATATGGACTCAGAGTGTTTAACAAGCCTCTTCCTTCATTTTTTTTTCCTCGCACTTCCTTCCGCAGCCCGTTAGATGCTACGTCTTTATAATTGCTCACCGCAAATGGATGGCTATTAATGTATACGTCTATTCGTCAGTATTCCAGCCATAACATCTTAATAATTGCCGAGTATAAATAGCTGCGGCATGCCATACTTTTTTAAATATATACTTTTCCTTTTATGTAATATTATTTAGTATATTGGAAAATTTGCTTATTAAAAGTATCGAAAGTTTAATTAACAGAGTAAAAGAGAAGATTTTTTTTCAGTTATTATGAAATACTTTTTTTTAAAGTTATAGATATATAGTATACACGAGTTATCGATTATATTATAAACTACACAATATAATAATTAATAATAATATATACTGCATATTTACATTAATATCTCGTAGCAGAGAAATTTTATAATAAATGAAAAAAAAAAAATCTTCTCTTTTATACCAAAGTACAATGTACCAATTTTATTTTATTGGTTTTTATTTAAATTTTCAAACAAATGTCAAATGTGTCACGCGGTATCCCGCGCATGCATCGTATCGGTTCGCTTAAAATACACAGCGCTCTGAAACGAATAAAAGCTATTGCCTTTACGAGTGGACTATTTTCGCTGGGCGCCGTGCACCACACGCCCACCACCTTCTCTAATCTAAGGCGCGAGCATCTATAATGCATGCCAGGCCGTGAGGGTATTTCTAATCCCACGCAACCCCCTTGTGGGGGCCGCAGATAGTGAGTCGAAATATCAGACGTCGAAGTAGCGGGCGCGCTGTTTTCCGAAGGGGCTGCACCCTCACTCCCTCACACGGTGGTGAGTCACGCGAGAGAACGGCTGTGCGATCGTCGAAGATCTCTCGCGACGAGACGGAAACGGTAAAGGGATAAGATAGCTTGGAAACTCAATCCCCTTGCGTGTGAGTTTCCATACCTTGGTAAAAAAATCTTTAAAGCTGCCCTCCTTGATAGAAGCGAGTAGAGTATTACGCGACAAAAAATTGGGGATTATTGGCTGGTTTAAAGGGAAAAATAATTTCAACAAAGCGTGGAATATCCCAAAGATAATTAATTTACGTCAGCAAAATTGAATAGGGATATTATAACAGAGTTTTTATATTATACGGTTCAGTTGTTATAAAATAAAATTTAATTATGGAATATCAGACCGAGTCATTTACACGATTATCGTTCTGTGTTTTCCTCCTCGTTTCTCTAATATATAAAATATAGTAAAATAAATTTTGAAGGAAGGAAAATTTTCATACAAAGGCACAAAGTGTTCTATTATTTCTTTGTTTGATAATGGACAAATTTACTGCAGTACAAATTGGAATTCATATAACTGAAATGAAATTAAAAAATTATTTGATATTATTTAGATGAGAGTATAAAGGTGGAGGAGAGTAGGAAACTTGAAAACTACAATACTTCGAACAAAGAAAAATATAAAAAAATCTGTCGAGTGTGTGTTAATAAAATGAAGTGCGACTTGCGAGCCGAGCGTTTCGATTTCGTTGCCACGGAATGAGAACAATCGGAGAATGAGACATCGAATAATAATAACAATAATGTACTTTTAGGTGATGCCGGCTCTTTCAATACTACGACCACGGAAAGCATCATTTATTCGTAATGGTATCATTTCACGCGCGTGAATCTCTCCCTTGTACTCTTATGATAACGTAGTCATGTCATCCTTTCACGTCTTGATGATACATGTCCGCGATATTCCTCCATTTTCACGCGAAACAACGGAGAGGCAATCGTCTCTATTCGGCTTGGTAGATCGAACGGTGCATTATTTATCCGAAATCAAGAAACAAGAGTAATCGGCCGTATTGAAAGATCACGTGATCAGAATAGCAATCTGGGAGGAGATAATTTCCACAAATTGGTAAATGTACCAAATGCAAGTAAAAATCATGTTTTAAATTGTTTAAACTGCTTAACGAATGTTTTTAACATATTTTTATAATACTGTTTAAAATATGTATAAAACATTAAAAATATGTTTAAAAAATACAATGTTTTATTCTTTAAAAAAAATTTTTTTGCTAATTTCTAGCCGTATAGCTTCGCAATTGAAGAAAGCGGAGAACAAATTCCATTGATATTGTCTGATCACCAAATTACGAAAAATCTTCGTCGAGAAAATCATAATGCCGTAAATATACGACATATTGCCGATTCGCCACAATTTGATGAAAAATGTTAAAGAACGAACTGAGAACAATAACGACTGTTTCAATTGAAAATAAAAGAGCTCATAAAGATATAGAAGGAAAACAATTATTAATAAGCATAACTGTGATGCAGAGAAATTATTTTATAGTTAATAAGAAATTATTTATTAATACAAGGAGAAATATCTTTCAGTTTGTATTATAATATCCAAATATCATTTTCACAATCGATTTTCAGTTCTGATTCTGTTAAGATGATTGAAGAACAGAATCTTGTTACGCTGAATACTTCCAATCAAATTTATACAGACACTTGAAAGCAGATGCAATAGTTTTGTTTTCAACAAGCATCGAATATTTCAGCATAGCGACAAAAAAAATTTAATATTATTTTTTGAAGATAATTTCGATATTAGAACCTCTGGTTATGATAATGTGAAAATTTGCGTAATATTATTTTCTGCAATATTATTTTTTGTAATATAATTTAAATGAAACAGAGAGAAGCAATCTAGATATTCAATAAAATGTGTCTTATACATTTTAAAGGAACACAGTCGCCAAAGAAATATTTAATAGTCGAACAATGCCGACGTCCTCAGGAAAAACCTTATCGAACGATGAATCGAATCGACATGATTCGATGCAAACTACGAGCGCATTATTCTCTAACGAGTCGCCTTATATGTCTAACGGAAAGCGAACTCGCGTTTTAAAATTCTTTTCTTCACATTAGCATTTTAATCAGTTTCCCTTTGTCTGTAGTATCTTTTTATGCATTCCTACATTTCATGCTAATTTTCAAACCAAACACGTTAATTTTACATATAAACTCTTTAAGATCTGTAAAACTTTATGTATTTATAATATATAATAAATCATATTATTTTTATTCAGGTATATATTACAAATCGTATATAAGCGTTAAGACCGGCTGTTTAACAATAAAAAAAATCATTTCTCATTCTAAACAGCATTATACGATTCTTATAAATCTTTTTGGTCATAATTTGACAAAACTGAAACATCCCGAGTCGAAATTTTAATCCTATATTGAATCTCTTTCAACCTTAATTAAATCTTATAAACTGTTTTGATACTTGAACAATCAAATAGGACCTCTTTTAATATTACTTAATCCACAGCTTCTATTTAGAAAACTTCTTTTGAACCTAAAAAGGAAATTTTCCGATAAATGCCATTTACAGGCTCAATGTAGGAGCTAAATTTATTAGATTAGAATCTATAAATCTTTAGAACCTACATACATCCTAATTATAAATCTTTAGAGTCTACATACGTCCTAAAACTAAGGTCCAAAGTAGGAGTAAAATTTCGATTCGGACAATTTCTTGTAGAAGAAAAAATAGTTAGAAAAGTAGCACGCTTTATTGCTCGTCGAGTATAAAAATGATGTAAACTGCGTATTAGAACAGGACAATCTGTATAACACGCTTAATATTTTCTTTTTAAACTTTCTTCTTTCTTTAGAAATAAAGACAAAATAACACATAGCTTCACCTTGTTCATTGCAAAACCTCTACAAATCTCGTTGAACACGCGTGTGGAGAATCCTTTTTTTATAAGAATGCCGTGTGATGAAATTTTAAACAGCATCTATGGGGCTCATAAATACAATTTTTACAAAGTTTCATGAAACATTAAAGGCTCTTTTATTTCTCCCTGGAAAGAGCGAACTTCGCATCGCTTAAACTACGTGACCGCGGAGCGCTTCCAACGAACGGAAGGTATCAGCACAGCTTATTCCCGAGGCAGATATAAATTCATATGGATGACGAAGTGGGGGCCCATTAGTCGCAGCCTAACGCGGGATCTAACCAAAAGCCGGCGCGAATCTTTTCATTTGCATGTTTACGGTGGCTCGGTATTTTATTGTCCGACAAAAGTTTGCGACCACCCAGGGAAACGACGGCGGCGCTGAGGGGCGGACGGGGAGATATAGAGAAGCATTTATTATCGTCTGACACGAGACAAACGAGTAGTTGATTACAGGCATATTGTCAGCGGTGTCCCACGGACCAAGCGAATTCCATGGAAACAGCATCCAACCGCCGCGTCACCGCGCGCAATATATGTATGTGAGTTTAAATATTTCCCTATAATCTACGTAGACAAATTGTGATACATGTGCCTCCGGATATACATAATCTCAATATTTGTCACGTATCTTTTTAACAATACGAGGCTCATTTTCACTTCTTTTTATTTAAACAAGAAGAAAGAATTCAGTCAATTTAATTAATAAGATATTTAATCCTTCATAGGCACACATATTTTTACTTGTTCTGTAGGCACACTGGGTTTTTTGTCCAGCTCACATATTTTTCATTGTTCTAGGCTTTCCAAAAAATCTAAAAAAATTCAGGATTACTTTCCAACATCTCTGTTACATTGCCAAATATTTATTTAACTCAAATGTTAAAACCTTTATATAAAAATTGAAATTTAAGCCAAGAAGAATGAAATTTTGCCTAAGTTAAAAAAGATCTAGTGTGCCTGCAGAGGATTAATGCTGAACATAAGAAGTTGTTACGAAATAAAATCCTTAAAAATTTATGGTAGAAAATCGATGACAAATCCTGCAAAATCTGAGATGTGTATGAAAGCATGATAAATTTATATCGCGGTCCTCTGTCGCTCATAATAATGAACATTATGTTACTCCATTTTTCATGTTCTTTTTTTTTATTAAAATATATTGAGAATAAGAGCTTTTAATATTTAATATGAGGTTCACTTAAAATGCTTTATCGAAAAATCTCCGAAGAATCTATAAGCAACGTTAAACGCCCACGTAATTGCTTGTCAATACTCTAACGTCACAACAGCACAATGACGTGTCCGACGATACGTGGAGTTGACATCGTCATGCAGCAGATTAAAACGTTACTATAAAACGTTACGAAGCATAAAAATTCCTGTGGATATTACAAAATTTCCGCATAAAAGAACAACCACGATAAAAGAACTTTCATGATATGCATTTCAGTCAGTGCATTACAATACATCCTAAAATGTAACATTTAAATTTAACTCAAATTATATTATTAGGCAAAAAACAGACTCGCGCGTACACAATATAATGTTTTTTTTTTTTTCAAATATTAACACGTTGCATGGCACAAAAACCGGTAATCCTAAAATCGACCAAGCCGACTAATTATAAAATTCAGCAGCCTCACGCGGCCGGATTGTTTTCCATTTACTTTTATTACCTTATCAACTACGATCTAAAAAATCTGGTGGCATCTGGCATCCCGAAAAAAAGGCGATAAGACGATATTTCGAAAGGAGAGATGCGCGATTCACGCAATCCGAGGCACGCACGGTTCATTTAGGAAGGTGCAATCTCGTGGACCAATCGCGTCCTCCTGATTCTCTTCTCCGTATCTCGTAAGCACTCAAAAAAAATTCTAGCGGGGTCTCTGTATGACCCTATGCAGAGAAATCCATGGAAGAAAAAGGTGGTAGAATGGCTCCCCGGATCGGTTATCGATCGGCTTGATCTTCCGAATGCTGGCTATCGATTGGATCGATCCACCTGGTTGTTGCGGGATCAGAAGAAGTCCGACACTTCGACCCTCAAAGATGAAATGAGCTCCGTTTTTGTATGCGCGGCCACATCATACATTATTTTCCTCCCTTCGTGTTTCTTCTCGTCTGATTATCGATATACTCCTCGCGAGTTAAATAACCTTCTAAATGAGGAGTTTCGTGCCTCTTGGTCATACACTTCATCTTCCGTTTTCTTGCCTCACCTGACGTTTATCCCTGATAAACTCACGGAAGTTACGGTATTAGCATTTTAATTTAACAACGGAATAATACTGCCACAGCCGAATAAGATCGAAAATATTGTGTTCGTAAAATTTTTAAATATACTATACACTCGTTACTCATTTATTACATCATTAACAATAAATATGAAATTATCTTTTAAAAATATTTATCTTCTTACAATTGTAATAATGCTCGCAAAAGATTTTATCCAATAAGACAAAGTTGTGATAGATGCTTCGTTGTTCTACATATTTATCATGAACTATTTATTCACTAATTTAAGTTATTCAATTAACAAAATAAAAATAATCTCTCCTTACTCGAGTTTTCATTCTTGTTACGATTGGCTGTGATATGCATATTGCATATGCAGTGAGAAGATCCTATCCGAGAGAGAATCCGTTTCATTATTGCGAGACCGAATTAAAGCAGCCCTGACAAGACCAACACCAACCACATCATCATGCATATTTAATTAGTCAAAATTTCGTCGTGTTAAAATGATCACCCTTTTCGCTTTATATATGTATATATATATATATATATATATATATATGCTCGTTTATTAAATATTTGCGCCTTTATACACACGTAAAACCGACTGCATGCGTGTGTTATGATTATTATAATGTCATTCGCAACGTTTTTCAAGTTGATATGTCTCGTGTCGAGAAGAAAGTGTATATTTATTATCATTTAATAGAATGTCGATTCGAGAGCGATAATACGAGGACAAGAAGACGGCCATTATCGGCGTCCATGGCCGGGTAAAATTGGTGTGCAATAAAAAACACCCGAGACATGCTCGGATTATTTACTCATCCGGTTCGCATTCGTCCCGTATAAAATCGCGCTTACATCGCCGTTTCGGCAACATTGTGAAAAAATGAATCTTATTTTCGTCTAATAGCGGGACAGAGAGAAAAGCGAGACACGCCCTGGTCACCGTTATGGCGATATAATGCACACAGACGCCATGGACTTTTTATGACGGAGCGTGCGAAATTTATGTGCAATATGTGGCGTCTCTCATTCTCTCCGGCCAGAGAGAGGAGAAAAAAATCGCTCTTTCGCGCGCACGAGAACTATACGTATACCGTCGACAAGAACATTCGGGGGAGGGAAAGAGGAAAAAGATGGAACAGGACCGAAATATTACAACTGTCGAGATTTATGCGGTGGTAAATAAATCCGCGAAAGCGCGCGTTGTATACCTAATTGGATTCTCCCTGCGTAACCGTGTCAAATAACTTCGATTTTTGTCGATAACTCGCGCGTAACGAGCCTCGAACCTTAGCCATTCCACCAAAATGTTTTTATCTCATTTGCCTTTGATTTAAATACTATTGGCCATTTATAATATCGGATATTCTTTTAAAAAAATTTTTTTAAAATTGAAAAGAAGATGAGAAATCAAAATTAATGTTCGTTCCGAAGACATGACTGTAAATAATTATTTGTAACTATACATAAGCACATTACATAAAACAAAGCATATTACATAAAATCTATTTACATTTAAATCTATTTACATTTAAGTCGTACATATTTAATGAAACATGAAAATTCTTTATGTAAAAACGAGATAATTACTAAATAATAAAACTGTTAAGAAAAAATATATTAATATTAATAAATTTTCTTGTGTATAAATATTTTTTCCTGTAATATACAATAAGAAAGATATAATGCAGATATAAAAAAGATATAACTCATGTATGTAATGTATAAATATGTACATATTTAATTTGTATAATGTTGTGTGTAATAAAGTACAAAAATAAATGTTATAAATAAAAAGGAAATAACATAATAACATAAAAAACGTATAAATATCAAGGTAGAACTTTAATATCCGCCGATATCTGAAAATCTGGATTCTAAAGACAAAGCTTAAGTACTCTTTGCAAGCACGATCTTGCAACACCGTCTGCATATAGAAACAGCTATTTACACACTCAACGGACTTACGTGTACTCAACATATGTGTTGCGTGAAGCAGCCGTGGAAAAATATCACTATAACGTTTTTACTCCTGACGGAGAAAATTTCTAAAAACATCGTACGCAATTTTATTTTGAATCCTTTAATTCTATGAAATGCACCGAGAAAAACCTGATGGTGATCTGAAAATCAGAATTAATTTTTCCCACCGCGAAAGTATCAGAAAATGCACTTCGCGTGGGGAACCGAAGACGAAGAGAAGAACAACAATTTTTGTGGACTTTAAGACGTCCACTTTCAAGTTTCCCCTTGCAACTCAGGAATTCGTTCTTTTGTCCAAGGAAATGCGAGTCATTTTTGCAACTAGAAACGTACGCAAAAGAAACTTTGCATCACTATATTGACTTGAAAAAAGGCCGTCTCTCGGTCTTTTCTCTCTTTTCCATCGGTTCTCGCGCTAGAACGGTTCTGAAGACTGGGATTGCGGGTCAGCTGTCATTTCCCAAGCAGAACAAACAGCCGTAGCGACCTCCCTAAACCCATCCACCGATAGTTAATTCCAGGGGTGCCGAATATTTACCGGGCTACTAGCCGCCGATTTACTTCGCGACCTTTCTCCGTAATGCGAATAACTGATACACCGTGAATATCGATTCGTAACGAATTGATCTAAAACTACGTTTAGATATACAGAATTGAGGAAGATTATCGCATGAAATATAGGACGAGAGAACGGATTTTATTAAAGAGAACTCGATATATATCGGTTAATAATGCATAGCATACAGATTCGTGAGATTTTTTTTTTTTATAGATTCTCAATCAGCAAAATGTTTAACTTGAATATTTATCTCTTTTCTCGCAATCGTTTCCTTTTCCTTTTGCAGAGAGAATTGAAAGAGGATTATGTTTGCTTAAATGGTCAATGAGAATATTATTTAAATATCGAATACAATATGCAGATAAAGATAGTTCATCAAGCAAGTTGCAGACAAGAGTGCGCGAATGTTTGTGGATTATATAACGAGAAATCGCGCATCACTGGTTAAAGGTTTGCACAAAAAGGTGTAAAAAAAAGAAAAATATGCGCGTAATATAACTCGAAATTGCGCGGGCGAATATGCATATTCTATATGCAGTTTGGAGCGCGTACGCGAATACGTCATACATTACTTGAATATGCGAGCTTTGAACGGGGCTCCTCTCACACGTTATATATGCATATTCGACATTTCTGCGGTTACGAGGGGTATGTACCCCGCGACTATTATACATGCAGTTTATACGTATAACATTCTCTCTCTCTCGAACGTAGAAAAATACGATTGGCGTCTCGTTTAACGGCGGAGATTTGTCGAAATGGTATGTTTTATTTCAAACCACGGCGTTTATACACCGATCCCAATGTTTATCGAGCAAAAAGGTGCATTACGGAATAACGTGCTGCGAATAAATTGCCGCGGAAATATTTTCGTACCGTGTTTGCCCTCGTTTACCTGATATGTGTTTGCGAATTTACTCCGAATTCCTTTTACGTGGATACTTTCTGAATCGATTGCGGTGGTTTTTAACGTTTTTTCGACCCGTGTCTTCCGCATAGGCCTAAATTAACCTGTGCCCATGTCCGATCCACATTCCACTATATTATTCAGTCGCAAACAAATTTGCCATTAGATAGAATTTCAATAACCACGTTGTTATTAGTAGTTACGAATTTCGTGAGTCTAATATTGATACTCGTTTTACAGTAACATGATTAGTACCAGCAGTACGAAAGACATCTACACAGAAATAAAGTTTAACAACACATAGAACGAAACAAATTAAACAAATAAAATTGAACAAATAAAATGCAAAAATCAGATAGAGGCAAATATAATAATTTTTAATTTTCTTCTATACCTCATATATTTTTTTACTTTTCAATAATAACTTTAAATTTATATTTTTTTATTTAATTTTATTATTTTTAAATAATAGATATTTTAACTACATTTTCTCACATTTTCTTTTACTTGTACATTGTTGGGCCAATAATTTAAATTTTTTATTTTGTTGCAAAAAGCTGCGAAAAAGAAACGCTAAATAATAACTCAAACGTCAATTATTATTTATAGAGACGTTGTAATGTTGCCGACATCGTCCACGTCGCGATTATCTCACTAATTCCTTAATTATGCGCGAAGATAGAGACGCGTTGTATAAATTGGCATTGGCGTTAAAAAGTCCAATAGAAGATAATTTACACTTGACGAGCGGGTATTTTATTTCACACGACTCGTCGGTGAAAACGATGCCGAAACGATCAGCGGAATAAATTAAACGCTTTAAAATTAACAAGCCGGCGATAAGCCTTCGGTTGGGAAAAACGAAATAT
>Ga0157363_1005154_pt1 | contig 12153 bp, 7 predicted proteins | sample AttsexASBM1_FD_111477 | JGI IMG/M metagenome (GOLD analysis project Ga0157363, IMG submission 111477) | Fungus gardens microbial communities from leaf cutter ant in Ribeirão Preto, State of São Paulo, Brazil - Atta sexdens ASBM1 | ecosystem: Host-associated > Fungi > Mycelium > Unclassified ...
ATATTCTCGTCTCCCCTCGCTTAGAAAGCGAATATTTACTCATCTACTTTTAGCTAGGTATGTTTAATAAATCATTTTGTTTGCGTGTTACGCATAAAGTGTACATTAATACATCATTTCATGCCATTTAGTCCCTTGTGATTCAGCGGAGTGTTAATGTGGCTTATGTGAAATTATTGGGTTGGCCAGACTTCCGGAGAGACTTTGTGCGTAAGCTTGCGCCCGCACACGCCTTATTTCGCATGTACATGCGTACACGCATGTGTATGTGATAAGACCGGCCGGCACACTCTTGCTCACAGATGGAGGAGACGTGTTGTTTTAGGCCAGGCAAACAAGTGCCATAACTCGAGGCGTTACTGCTCGTCTCACGCTAAGGCCTGATTTACACGATGCTTTTTTTTATTAGTAAACTAGCATGTTTATCTTCTAACGAAGCAGCCTAAAAAAATATGATTCTATAAATTATATTTATTTAATTGTCAGTTTTCTAAATATATATAATTTATAGAATTATATTTTTAGCTGTTTTTGTTTGACTACACTGAGAAAAAAATGTTTGATATTTGTGACTCTATCATTGCATAGTAAATAATTATAGTTAGAAGCTCTTTTTATGGTTATTACTGCTATAATGTTAGTAATAATAACTATATATATGTAATTATCTCAACATAAAAAAATATAAATTATGATAATTTCAAATATTAATCTAATAAAATAACAAGCTACAAATGGTAAATAAAATGAACATTTTTATTCAGTAAATGCAATCGCAATTATAATGAAATTATAATGAAATAGCCATTTTTTGAATTCACTTATTATTTATGTAGTAATAATAATTAAAAAATATGTTAAGAAAATATTAAAATTTTTCAAGCAAGCTTTTGTATGTGATATTATTAATAATATAATTGCATGATTAAAACAACTCTGAACACATAGTTGTCCCACAAAACTGTAATATGTAATTAAATTAACACAAAAGCAGGATAAGATGTTTGATGTTTGCGATGTAATACAACATATAATAAAATAGTCCGCAATTCTGCACAGTTCAATTTTAAACCAACTCGAGCATTTTTTTTTACGTAAATTTCAACATATTTATGACACGAAACACCCGATACATGAAATTTTTACTGCTTGCAATAATATAATACGTCTCGATAAGTGGTGTTGAAAAGTAGACGTTATCACAATTGTGGCAAACACGTTTCTGAAGAAAATGTCGATGACCGCAGAATGTCTTGGATGTCCAAGGTGCAATCTGCTTCTTTTTTTTGTATGTTATATAAGCGGGATCATCGACCTCACAAATGGATGATGCAATAGACATAATTTAATCGTAGTCATATTTTTGAACAATATATATGAGAAATTTTCGTGACATATTTTAATAATATATTAGTGACAAAAATTTATATATCGTTAGCCAACATAAAAGTATATTGGGAGTTTGTTTTGAGGATTTTCAAAAATAGTTTGTATATAATATTATAGCGATAGTTTGTATATAATATTATATCGAATAGGGTTTTACTTGGGTAAAATCGATTCGCCTCTGATAGATCCGTCTATTTCAGTCGCTAATAGTATCCCAAATGACGGGTCTTGGAGGAGACTACGTGAGTCACATAAAATAAAGCGATTGCTTCTGTTCTTATCTATCGAAGCGAACGCTTTGAAAAATGAGATTTTAGAGTAATCGATTATCAAGTCAAGACGTTGTGTTTTGAAATATAGCGCTTACCGAAAACATTGCGAAATAGTGAAATATGCATTTATTGCACGACATTATCATCCTAGACATATTATTGAATTTTATTAAACACAAGAAAATTATATAAAATTATATTTGATATATTTTGATATTTTTAATTAAAAATATAATTTTTTTATGTTTAATAATTTACAAATAAATATTAGTTTCTTTATAACAAAAATAAAAGGTTACATTCATGAAAGATATAGAATATCTTTTTTTTTTGTTGATATTTTTACTCTGAAATCAATATTTTGTTAAGGAAATCAGTTATTTTCAGGAATTCTATGCAGCTAAATGATATTTGAAACGAAACATCTTGCTTACCACTTTTTCATTTAAGTACGATAAGGCGTTGTACGTTAACAGCGGTAAGATATCATTATTGAAGTATCTCTTTGACATTTCGATTTACCGACCAGTGTAACAACCGATACATTCGTAATAACGGCTAATTGGAAACGTGCAGTACGCGTGTGTGTATGTGCAGTGATACAATCACTGCATATACAGTATTCCAGAAATGGATTGGTGAGAGTAGAAGGGGAAATTTATTACTGGTATGAGAAACGCTTGCTTCGCAAGTGGTCTTAAATCGCTTAGATACGGGACACCCTGTGCATCTGCTCGTGGACACGCGAGCCGGCGCTCATATCGCAGTTACATTGTTATGCATACATTCGTATCGTTCGGATCGTGTGGCAGGCTAATCGGCCATCTATGGGAAACGGGAGAGAGTCACACGAGATAAAGAGAGAACAGCCACTAATTGTTGGATACGTCCAATTGCCGGACACGGCGAGCGCGAGCGCACAACACCGTCCGCTTAATTGTTGATCTTAATTAAGCCGTATCGCAGTAGATTGCAATTAATCCCTGCGTGGGTGGCGATCCGCGACATTGTAGTCTATCATTCCCTTCCGCCTCTTACTTCTCTGCCTCCTTCTTCTCGTTATCGTGTACTTCTATTTAGTCACGTAGCACGGCAATAAAAATCCATTGCTTCTTTATGCCACTTTAATTCTCGCTTATGCCTCCGCACGTAATTGGCACGTTGCTCCATATCTTCGATGGAGATACTTCTCCATATTGATAGCCGATCATTATCGTCATTAACGGCCGCCCGGTTTCACGAATCGACTGCCATTAACTTCTCTTTTCATATTCAGTCTTCGACCTATACAGCAATTCGCTGTAAGCAACACTTTTCGAAAGGCGAAATAAGTATAATTTGCGATTAAATTCTCCGCAACATGTAAACGACATTAAAAGTCTTTGGAAGAAGTCTCTCGAGGGAACTGGATGTTATTAAGCAACACTGATGACGTTGGATGCGTTGAAAAAAAAAAGTAAAATTTTACTCTCTATGTCGGAAGAAAAGTAAAATTTTATTCTCGAATTTATTTCTTCGAGCTTTGATTTTCATAAAACACGAATAATAAATAATGCCTGTCGTTTTAATAATTTCTATGGGTTATTGGTAAACGAAAAATAAATTACTGCATTTCATAAACGCTGAAAGTAGAGATGATTGTCGATACGCGCGACGCAAATTCACGTCGGTGTAAAATAACGTCATTTGGACAACTGCTTTGCATTTTACGCGATTACAATTTAGCCGTCGAGTTAACGTTATATCGCGCTTCTCGTAACGTCAATTCGGGTTTCGCTTCCTATCGAATTCAACGGCACTTCACGCATATTTTACTCGCTTCGGATATTACGATAATACTGCTGTTCGCATTGGCGGTCGCCTCACGCTCGATTTCGCAAACGGCGCGAATAAATTTAACCGATACGTCGGGCTCCCTCATTTCGTTTTACGTACATAGTGGTCGATGAAATCGGGCGTGTCTCTCGTTGAGAAGCTGAGGTATTGAAGCCGAAGCGCTGCTGATAGTCGCGATTCAATCAAACTTTCTCTACTAAACGTTCAATTCCTTTATCTAACGATGAGAAGTCACACGTAGTGGAGTCTATTATAAAGATTCTAGTTTAAAAACGTAATTCTAATTTAATTAATATAAATTATACATAATGAAAAAGGAGTTTTATAATAACAATCAAATGTTAAATAAAATAATTTTAATTAAATAATGTTTGATTCGTAAGTTACACATAATTTTACTTTTCTAAATATTTAGTTTTTAATAATTATTAACGGTTGATAATTATTATTTTAATATAAACGAATTATTTAGAAAAGTAAAATTATATTACATATGGTTATATTAACCGAACATCTGATTGAAATGGTTTCACTCAACTATTATTAGACTTTTTCTCAGTGTGAGTACTTTTTAGCGCAAAGCTATTTATCTGCTCGCAATATAAAGTACAACACAAAGCTCAATTTAATATTTTCTACGATCGTTACGTAACAGGAGAATGACCTTCTTTTCTAGCGCGATTAGATGAAAAAATTTGGTGTTACTCGATAATATATGTCGTGTGGGAGTGATTTACGCGATATACAATGTAGCACAAGGCCTTTCTCCCAATAATCGGCTTCTCGACTGTGGACGTCGCATAAATCCCTCTCGGACGTCTCCACGTTCTTTTCTTCTTTTTCTTCTTCTTCTCATCTTCTCTCAGTTACAGTCATACATTCGTAACGTCGGTTTCGAAGTTTATTTTTGCAATTATTTTACGATGCTTATAACTCGTTACGGGATAATGAAAAGATTTTGCTCGATGGAAATGAGGCTCAAACAATTAATGTAAGCGGACTTGAGAGCACGAAGTCACTTCGGTGTTTCCGTACAAGGAAACTTCGGGAAATTATGATAATCTGCTCACCGCCGGCTCAACTTTTCCTGAATGAGGTAAAGGAAATGTAGTCAATAATTGTGAAACATTGTGTGTAGAGTAAAATGAGAATTTTTTTTTTGAGATTGTGAAATATATATATATATATATATGTATTCGAATTGTCATAAAGGATATTCTTCATACAGAAAAAGATTTACTTTACATAAGTATTGTAATACGTGTTTCAAGTATTTCAAAAATTCATGTATTCACAAGTCTGTCACAAGTTCATCACAGATATCAAATGTACTTAAATATATTTTGAATTTAGTAGTTTATTTTCTAATAAGTTTAATATACTTTAATTATTAAATTAAAACAAATTTGATTTGCTTATTATAATAAGTCGTTTCGAGCAACTTTAGAATATTCATCGAAAGAAAATAAATTCTTATTTCGAGTACATAATAATGAATTTTTCTAAAATTTGTAATAAGTATATTTTAAGATTATTATCAAAAAAATATTTTTTGCTGAAGATAACCGTTACTTAAAAATTAATTGAGTAATCACTTCTTTTTAGCAATTTCCTATGTGTTCTAAAACTATTTTTATCCCGCATCGCGTCCGAGATATCGTAATTTCTCGTTGCAATGTTGTTTAGTGCTGTTATAACAAGCAGCAGCCGGTTTCTTTCGTCTGTCGCCTAAAACCGTAGAGAAAATGATATAAAATTTTTATTTCATTCATTATGTAACGTCTCACAACACTGTTGTGTGCGTGGTGAAATACGCTATTAAATATTCATGCGGAGAACTTTATGAAGCTCGCCGGGGATCATATTTTTCTCATCCTTAGTACTCGGTGCGGAGTTACTGTCCCGATTTACTCGGCGATGGCTCGGGGCAGCGCTCTATGTATAAAGCACGGCGGCATCACAATTTACGCTCGGGCTAGGGATACCTCCGGCGATCGATAAAATTTTCATTTCATGCGTCCTAAGCGAGTACGTCAGAATCACCCTCTCCCCTTCCTCTCTCTCTCTCTTTCTCTCGTTTTCTTTCTTCCTCCCCTTCTTCCTGCCTATCTTTCTATCTCGCCGCTTGCGAAACCGGGCACGCATGACCGAACAATCGAATCGACTTTTAAACAAGCGTTGCCGCCCCACCTGTCGCGCCGCACTGTTTGTCGTGTTTTCTGGTCTCCTCTCGCTTACTTCGCGCGATGCGAATCGTCGGAAAAATATACGACTTCCGACAACAAGTATACGCTGAATAAGCATTACATCCGTATGGTGAAATCTCAGTCAGTATCTTACATTGGTGTTCTTTCAGTTTACTTCAACGTGACTCTAATCTTCACTTTCAGTTTCGATTATGTAACCGTCGTCACCTTCACACTACAGCGCCCGTTTCTTTATCTTCTGACGTATCCGGAGTGAGCCGGAATGAGCAAGTGTTGCTTATCGAATCCTGTGTGTTTAATGTAAATGATCCCGAAGGTTTAACGTTACATCTTATATTTAAACGTGGCGGGATTATGACTTTGCATTTAACCCGACCAACGTGACGAAAATTGCGAAGTACGCGTCGCACATGTTACGATAATTGACGGCGCCGACTTTGAAATTGGGTCAGGTTTTCCAAACCTCCTCGAAGCGTGCAAAGATACGAATTCGAGTAGGTACGAGCCATGGCCGATGCGTGGTAGACCAGGCACGATTTTTACGATCGTTACGTTTTCGTCCAGTCAACATCTGGTGAGCAACAACGTTGTTAGAGTTCTCCCTTTGAACTTTTCCATCTCTGTTTTTCTGAAAGCACGCGAGTTGTACGCTACAACGAGGCGAAAAAGCACGCTCCGAGCTCTTTGATGATTTTTTTTTTTACAAAACAGGTTCGTTAGTCGTCACAGCGTGTAATAATTGGAGCTGATGTAATACTTGGTGTAATATTTTCGATCGTGTTGTATAATTAAATTTTTTGAAAATATTCTGTGCAAACCAGTCGTTCATTTGCTAAAAAAAAGCAGAAAATGCTAGAAAATGAATTTTAATGTTTCGGATCATTAAAATTTTGGAATTTGATCTAATAATTGATGATAGCAAAATAAAAGTATATTTTTTTAAGTATATTATTTCTAAGTGAGAAATTGAAAGCCAAAAATGTACAAAACGACAAGTGATGTTAAATTAGCAAATAATTATTAAAAGAATGCCAAAAAACCAAAATGTAGTATATTTCAATATCGAATTTTTGTCAGCTAATAAAATAATATATTAAAATAACATTATATTATTTCTGTTTTTCCTTATGTTTTCATTTTTTTCTTTAGCAACTAAAAAAATGACTTTTTTAGTTATGTCGTTGTTATAACAATAAAATGATCGAAATGTATAATTATTACACGTTCTTTTACCGTTTTATTCTTCAATTTTGCAAAATTGTCTCTTTAATAATTATGAGGAAAATAATACTCGTCAGTCACATGTATAATAACTGAAATTAGGATAATACTTGTAATATTTTCAATCGTAATGTAATTAAGCTGTTTCAAAGTTACATTCTGCATTTATAAAATAAATTGTTAAACGAACTTTTGTAACTTTATACTTTAATTTTGTAAAATTGTTTCTTAAACTGAAAAAAATAATATTTCTTAACTGCATGTAATAATTGAAGCTGGTGTAAAATAATTTCAATTATGATGTAATTAAGTTTTTTTTAAAATTATATCTTGCTTTATAAAATAAATTATCACACGCATTTTTATCATTTTATTCGTCATTTTTACAAAATTTTATTTAGGTGAGAAAAATAATATTCGGAAACACTTGTATTATATCAATTACACTCTAAATAATGTAATTAAAGAGAGACTTTTTACCAAATATCAATTAGCTCGGCATTCGTGTATGCTGAGGAGAGCTATTAATATGAAATGTGCACGAGTAGTCTTTGTAGGAGAACTAAAGGGGGACAAAGGAGGGCCATACGGACGCGAGTTTGGCATTACGGCGGCAATTTGCGCGAAATTTTGCGAATAACTCTGTCCGTATTGTCTTGGGAACAACTTCGTTAGCGTCGAAATGGGTGGCGAAGGGCTGTTGAAAACCCTCCAAAGCAGAGCAGAAACCGACACGACGCGACGGCATGAAACGTGCGTGCGCTCGCGGGTCGACGACAGGTTTCCTATAACGGAGTCCGTTCGCGTTCGGAACAGCGTCAATTACCGGACAACAAAGCGGAGCGTGGATAAATCGCGAGGCTAATAGCCCCTTTGTTCACCTGGATCTGGAGCGCCGTCGCGCGAACTCGATGATAAAATAAACGGCGCACAGTTCGCTACGGCGCGTTTTATCGCGCTTAAACGAAGTTACTCGGCGCCCATTGAATTGTAATGGGGCGTGTAAGTAGCACAGTCGCGCGCTCGCGGCCTAGGGAACCGTCTTGAAAGAACTCGTTGACTCGCGTTGCATAATAAAGACATCTTTCAGTTTTAACAATTTGCAGATCTTGGATGAAAAACGTAAGTGCACCACGGACGTTTGTGAACTTTTCGCGGAAACTGATATCATCGATGCGCGCTAATAAATAGTTAAATTCTGATAAGACTTGAATAGATTTAGATAAATCTAGAGGAAACACTGTTCACTCTCTATAAGGTTTATCAACAAGTCAATACGTTTTATGTTTTTAAATTTTTTTAAATGAGTATAATGGGTAATGATCGATTAATGAAAGGCTTGTAAATGAAAGGCTAATAAATAATTACTTTGTTTGTATAATAAAAACATCTTTCAATTCTGACAATTGCAACAAATCATGGCGAAAAGGATAAGCGTGCAGATTTGGGGATTTTTCGCGGAAACTGATATCACTGACGCCAATAAATAGTTAAATTCTGATAAGACTTGGATGAATCTTGGGAGAGACAACAACTGTTGACACTCTAAGATTTATCAACACGTTAATGTGTTTTTAAAATTTTGTTTTGTCTAATAGTTAACGATTGATTAAAAAGACTCGAGAAACACTTGCCTTTTAAAAGACTTATTGAAAGGCTAATAAATAATTGATTATTTCGTCGGTCTTGTAATTGCGTTATTTATCTGCTACAAAAGATAATTCAGGTGGCGTGATTTTTGATTAGTAATTTGATTAAAAAAGTACTATGTGATTCACGCAGCCCATGACAATACGCCCATTCGGTGACGTGATTGGTTTTTTTTTTCATATGCTACGTCACGTCTCCGGATAGATAATTTCCATCTGACAGCTATCGTTAAATAATTTCATAATACCATACCGTAGCGATTCCGCGACGCGCGACACTGAAAGTATTTGCGGTTATTACGGAGATTATTGCTCTTCTTCTGTGCCCCGCCCATGGGCAATAATCAAACCGCATTCGTGTACATGATCAGCCTCTGCTGACAACTGCGGTTGATTAATGGACCATATAGAATAGTCGGTAAAATTATGGCAATTGAAGGCAAGCGGATGAGAGCTGTGTATAACATATAAAGCGTTTTAAAATTAAGCTAATGGTTACTCGTGATATGAACTAATATTACACGATGGTATCGTTGGATTTCAATGCAGAATGTACTGCAAATTCAAGTGTATAATAAATATCTTCATACATTGAGAAAAAATGTACTAAATATTAATAAATGTTTGTTTGAATAGTACTAGCTGAATATGTGTTAACGTATTTATTTTTTGATACAAAAATTATTAAGTTAATTTAACTATGATGTATTTAATAAATATTTATTTACCGTAAATAAATGTTGAATTAGTACTCAAATCAATATTTATTGAAAAGTACATTTTTTTTTCGTGTATAATTTAATTTAATTTATCGTGTAAAAATACACAGTATTACACGTTTAAATAGGTTTGTTTTTTTATTCCCGCAGAACTTTTCTCGTTTTTAAATATCAAACATGTACATATTTGTTTAACTTTAACTTTTAAAAGTTCAGCTATAGAAAACAGATCTAAAGTAAATTCTGTGTAGGTATGTGCAGTATCATGTGTTATTTTTACACGAAAAATTAATTGTATACACATAACAGCACTTGTTACATATTTGGAACAAATTGCAGTGTACTTTGGTATTGAGATTTGCGCCGAATCTCTCTACGTGGCATCGTTACGGCGTTATTATATCTCAGTACACTAATTAATAATTTAAATTACCATTATCATTTTTGTCGTCAGGCTTTTTAAAACTTGCCGTCGTCACCTGTTCTTAAGATAGATTTAATATATGTTTTAATGACTATTCAATGACTTTCCGCTGTACTTTGCTTCGCGTTGCGGCAATCGAAGCGAAATGTTAAATTCGCGTGGTAAATAACTACGTGAATAAAAAGGCGGCGTAAATATAACGCGATTGGCAAGGCTTCATGTTTGTGTAGATACGCGATGGCACGTCATTCGCTTCTTGAGATGCTTGGAGTATGACAAACATACGGTCCTTGATGCTGCCGGTGTTTATTCGCGCGATCTCGCGATAAAACGTTAGCGTGTAATGCGTCGCGTTTTCATCTCCCTCCTCTTGTTTTTTTTTCTTCTCAGAGTACGCTGTACACCCCGAGATTGCGCCCACAGAATCATACTATTAGCATCGTCTAATCTTGTTTACGCGGTGCAGCCGTGAGATTCTGTCCAAAATGCAGCCGCCGGCTTGCGTCGTCTCGAACGTCGCCAACTCAAACTACCTCAATTATAGAACGTATAGGAATACCGCCTAGGGCAATAGGGTCACAGTCCAACATTTTCTGGTGCTTCCATCGTGAGTCGAGCTAACGTCGTTAAAAACCAACAGAAGCTCTAATCCAACATGTGATTTCGCATTAACAGAAGTACGAAACTCGTACTTTCTCGACTGCAACATTATTATTCTACGTGTGCAATTTGCACTGTAATTTCACTGCGGTGCACCGTGTATACTTTTCCATATGAACCGCGGCACACTTAGCGTATGAATTATAATTTTCCACATTGTGTGTCGCTGCGAACTTCACCAATAAGACACCGAACAATCTTCATACGGGACTTGCGCGAGCAGCGATTCGGATTTCTATCGGAGGAATGGCGTGGAATTCTAAAGACGTTTAGCTCTCTTCTGCATCGAAACGACGTATTATATTTCCATCCGGAAAGAGTAAGCCGTAGCTGTGGACATATTATCGATCCCGCAGTTTTCTACATAAAATATATTAATATATATATTCATCGGATATTTTAACTTCATCAATTTTATATTACACAAGATTATAAAGTCAAACCTTTCATAGCCATTTTTCTCGCTGAAAACTTTTTTACGTCCTTAAAAATTTTTCTAGAGCTCCAATTTTACGGCTGTGCTTTTCTTATTTAACGGCCCATAACGGGCGAAGCTCTTAGGCGGCTTTTATATATATCTGTCGGAAGGTTCATTTTATCTTACTGAAATTCTATATATGATGTAAATCTTTCGATATAATAAAACATTGAATGCCATTCAAGCCATCTAAGCTTGTAACTAAGGCCTATTATTGTAAGATTAATTTTAATCTCGGTACAGTTGACTCTTTTTTTAAGACTTGAAAAAAAAAAGACAGCGTGAGTTAAACCAAGATTAGAGTTAACCTTTCGCACACATTGACGGAACTGAACTCCAGCTCTACAATAAGTTGTAAACATTCAAATAATATGTTACATAATTTTTTTGTGCACATTTATCGGCATCTCACAAATATAAGTTTCAGATCGTCTCCTTTTGTGTAGGATCTTACAAACTTGCTGTTATCGTTTCCATTGTTACGATGAAATTTTCAACCAGATTTTTTTAGTCTCAACACTGCCGCGTATTTTCGTGCTATATGTCCTTAGTACGTCGCATACATAATTTACACGGCTTTGTTCCAGTAATTATTGTCGCAGCTGACAATGGACAATAGCGTTTAATGTATCATTATGGAAAGAAATATTCGTTCATCGTGCATTGTCGTCCGTTATGAGAGACGCGGCGACACGGCACGACGTTGCGGCACGCTGGGCATAAAGTATGGATATCGCAATAACGATACAATATGAATGTAAGAGGAGGAGGAGATGCATTATCTTATATATCGCCATTCATCGTCTGTTTATTATGAAGCGACTACCAAGACGCACGATTCCAATAAGAAGTAAACGTATTAACGACAAAAATCTCGTGGGTTTCGCAAGATTGCGTTTGTTAGATGTATTGTTATAGTTGCACGATTGTGTGCACTTGAATGAAAAACTGAGAGAGATTTGCTATGATGCATATAAAATTTACCTGTACCCTTTTTTTCCTGTAATTTTCGTAAGAAAGGAAATCATCATATCGTTTGGTATACAGAAATGGTGCATAATCTTTCAGCTTCCATTCATGAATCGATTTTGGGGACCGTAGCACGATCCGATGTTAGAACGGACCTAGATGTTCTTTTCCTAGAAATTGTAGATATTCGCTTTTTCTATTGTCTATAGTCACGTACAGAAGAGTCACGCGATTCGCAAGATAAATGACGTCCGATCGCAACGTGGCGAGGGAAAATTTCGGCGTGACGTGAAATCTCGACTTTAAGAAAGGAGGATTGAAGAAACCGA
>Ga0157363_1005155_pt1 | contig 12153 bp, 12 predicted proteins | sample AttsexASBM1_FD_111477 | JGI IMG/M metagenome (GOLD analysis project Ga0157363, IMG submission 111477) | Fungus gardens microbial communities from leaf cutter ant in Ribeirão Preto, State of São Paulo, Brazil - Atta sexdens ASBM1 | ecosystem: Host-associated > Fungi > Mycelium > Unclassified ...
CCAAATGAGTGCAAGTGAATTTCTTTACAACATAAGTTACAAAACAGCTTTGGAAACTGTTTTCAATGACTTTATCACGACACTTTACGATTATACTTTACGATTTCTACATGTTTATATTCATTCTATGAAGCCGCTTACAACGCCAATAGTGAGTTACTTTCATCACGTTTGGAATTATAATTTCTTGTCATTCCCCGTCTTTCCCCTGTTCAGTTATGTTATTAATAATAGCATATCTGGAGTTCTATTTTACTCGGTCTTTTAATCGTCTGGAATTTCTGGAAATGATATTCGCATGGCATTTTGGAGACTGACTAATTTTGTATTATATCAATGTATACAACACGATGCATGCTAAGCTTCAATCTATTGTTTGTTCAATCTATTGTTTATCCATGTTTGACTAAGTTCTCAACCTTCTTCGCTCTTATGCAGGTTTAAAAATGAGCCGAAACATGTAAGCAGCACACGAGTATTAAATTGATTTTGTTAAGTATTATTTTGTTTATTGCGCATTATAGTTAATATACAAATATATATTAATATTTTTGAATGATTATTTCATTTTTTACCAGTACAGATTAACTTTAATCTCAGTTTAATTTATTTTTTTTTACTCTTGGAACTAAAAAAACATAAAAAGTAAAATCGAAGTTAAAATTAATCTATATGTAAAAATTAACACCTGTATTTTTAAAGCATAGCGAATATAATTATTCAGTATGATGCAAAATTAATGAAATAAAAATTAACGATTGTATTTTGCAAGGGTTCATAATAACTTAATAATTGTGGGCAATATGTCTTTTATTTCATATAACACATAAGGAATTTTAACATAAAATAAATAAAAATTAATAATGAAATTGAACAGCATGAATAATATTAATTGTGTTAAAAGTATTCCTAAAAATGCAGGATATTTATATGCATGGATAGAGTGTATTGTGTTACATTATGTAAGACTTGGCTTTGTTAATTTTGAGACATTTATTAAGTATAAACACATATACGAAAAGATAGAAAGAATGTTCAGATCAGATTTATCAATTTTCTAAGTATGGCATATGCTTAAAATATATATGTGGAACATATATATTTTAGTTTTTCAATTTAACTAATACATACACACACACACACACACACACACACACACACACACACACACACACACACACACACACACACACACACATTTTTAATTTTTTCCCAACTATTTCCCTAATCGCATGATCTGAATTCTGAAGCAACAGTGCAGATTAACACATACCGTCTGTGACTTTAATATTGTAAAAAATATTCTATTAATACCATTCCAGCATAGAACTACTGTAAATAAATCATTTTGTATGACATGTCTTATAAGTAACATACTTCTTACGCTTTAATATTATGATGAAAGCTTTCTCTGGGCTCTCTACAAACCATATTCAATCTCTAGTAAAATTTTATTGAGCAAAATTGTTTGCGTCGCGATATTTATCACGATAAAGCACTTTCCGTTCACAGTCTAGTGTTGTAGATAACTGTTATCCGGACATTCGAGTTGATGTCATCCTCGTCTTCAGACTCGATGCGTTCGACGCACGTGGTATTGTCTGTGCTATTGTGTAATGTATCGTGGCTATCTCTAAACTCACCGCCAAGGCCACTGGTCGGCTCGACAGGCGTGGTGCTCTCTCTACCGTCGTCGATCAATGTCATATCCCTGCGCTGCACCACTGATTCTCGCATCACATGCTGAGCTTCGCTAAACTCTTCGCTTCGCCTTCCAACCTGATGAATGCAAACATATAATATAATAAAATTATCAAGAAAGAATATCAGTAATTTAATGGAGTTTTTTTTTGTTATTATAAGATTATTTCGTGATTCCACAAGCTGTCATAACATTTACCAAATAACTTTAATGTAATATAAAATATAATGCAATATCTCACGTCATATCTTTTTTTAACAAAAATAACGAAATTGGCAATTATTGAGTAGATTGAAATAAAATTCTTCATTGTGTAATGTCCTATTAAAAAAAAAATTTTTTTTATTTTTAGATGAATGAAATATTTTTTTTAATTGAAAATGTCTATTTATAAGCAAAATATATTATTAAATATATATTTTGTAAACCATTAATCATACCATAATACTTTTATAGACAGCATAATCACTTGGTATGAAAAAAACACATGTGTACGAATTTTTATCAATATTCAAGAGATATGACATAAATATTGCATTTATTGCATCTAGTGGCACAATAGATAAAGAGCCAAAGGATGGCGTTCTAGCAATACCTTGCTGGTAAAAGTAGGCTCCTGGAAAGTGCCAAACGGATAACGGGGAAGTTCGTGTGGCAACGGAGCACCTGGATAGTCTAATTTGGCACGCTTTAATTCTTCCATGCTGCGCTCCATCGTATTTATCACGGTGTCGTCATCAAAGCAAAAATCCTTCTCCAGCTTAATTTGTAGATAGTTGCAAAATTCATCAAGACTTTCCATTGGCATCAAATAGCGCTTATGCAGCTTCATAACAGTATATGCCATTGCTGATAACATGCGATCACCATCCAACAGAAATATGTCCCAGATACGGAGACCGAGACTAACGGGAGTCTACAAAATACAGATTAACATTGCTGATACTTAATTGATACTTAATTATTTCAAGAGATGCAAATCTAGGAAGAAATAAAGAAAAAAGCCTACTCTCTCTTGAAAAACAACGAAGAACCACTTCAATGCATAGAGTATAGAATCGCAGCCGCACTTATCCATTTTCCGTTTTAGTTTCGGCAAAAATTTGTTCATTATCTTGTCATGGTGCTCTATGAAGCGGTTTAATTTGGGAAATCCATCAACGTAAAAGCCTGTAAAATGTATTGTACATAAAGACTTAAATATATCAATAAATGCTAATCTTGTCCAGAGGTTCATAAATATGATTAGCCTTTAACATTTAAAGTTTACATTGTATTTTTTTTTCTATGATTAATTTATGAAGAAATTCACAAATAAATTTTGTTAAATGATAATTTTCTATTCTAACATATTAATTCATATTCAAAAATCTATAGACAATAAAATTTAAATTCTTTTAATATATATATATATATATATATATATATATATATATATGTGAGTGTATATATATATATTTTTTTTTAAGAGAGCATGATATGGTATTAAAAAATGTGTCACTAAATAATTTTATTTTAAAATGAAAAAAAAAATCCAACCATGCATGCTGTATTTTTGATCGGCAAGCAACACAGAAAGGCCCCAGAAAGCGTCTTCCTCATCCATGTAAAGCAGCAGCAATCCGGCTAGCACGGACATTCCTTGGCAATATCCTACCTCCATGTTGTACATACTGTAGGCAGCCAGTACGTAAAACATAGACTTTTGTTTTATGCTATATCTCTCTCTAAAAAAATTATTATTGTTTTTCAACTTTTTTTAAATACATAGCTCATATAATAAAGAACGAACGTGCAATTTCTACAGTATCACACCTATAATTAATATGATCTCTGTATTGTCTGGCAACATCGGCATCAATCTGTCGTATCTCCGTGGACCATTGGCGAGCCAACTGTAACATCTCTTCATACTTGCCCGCCTGCTCCTTCTTCAGATTCTTTATTCCTAAAAGTAGGGTCCATACTTGACCACGAAATCTGTTAGGAATTCCTTTGTATATTCTGCGGCGCAATTTTTCCTTTGTCGAGGCACTGTCCCATTGTTTCGTCATTTTCTCCCATTTCTTCAGTCTCTCCATCTCCACGTGGTGCAACTTGACTTCAAATGCATCCCGTTTCTGTGGTAACCTCTTATCGCTGTAATAAGAGAAACAATTATTTCAGGTGGCATTAAAGATTATACTTTGTATACGATCAAATTCTAAATAACTAAATTCTAAATAAAACTTATATACATACTGTATAAATCCATATCTATCTGTAGTGTGATAAACTTCGTAAGCAGGATCCTCCCAAGGATCAATCTCAGCACCCTCCCTACCACGATCATAGCAACTGAAAATCCTATCACGCTCTGCAGCAGACCGTTTCAACAATTCTTCTTCATTCATCCCACGTGGCGATGTGCGGCCAGACTCTTACAAGCATGCCGTTTCATTAATAAACCTCTCTACTAGTCTCCAGCCGAGCAGCTTCATCTGTAAGTCACACACATACATTCAAGTAAGCTTATCAAGTATGTATATAAGTCACATATGTACAAATTTATTGGAATATGTATGACAAAACTAGTTATTGCAATAAACTTATATATATACGTGAGTATGTGTGTATTGTATGTGTGTGTGTGATTTGCATGTCATATTTGGTACATTTACTTGACTGTATATGATTGACATAAGACAGAAGGATGTTGATATAGGAAACACAGGCCAGATCTTTTTAACTGAATTTTTTAACTGAATGGTTTATCTTTTTTCACCTTTTCATATTGGAAGAAAAGAAAAGATGACTTGACCAAAAGTTAAAAAAAAAAACAGATCCATAAACACAATCTAGTAAAACACATGGACAGTACATAGCGAGGTTAATATGTGTTTATGTGTCAGTTTCTATTAGAACACTACATTTTGCTTATTTAAAAAGTTCTGGGGACAAGTGATACAAGTAGGACAAGGAGAGCTTTTCGGCAAGAGACACAATGCAACACAATAAATCAATGTTGTGTGCTAATATTAAATATAGATGACATGATCACTGTGTCGCTTACCGGAAAGCATCAAAGAAATGCTTGTGTGCAAGATTACATGTATCTCCTCGGCTGTGGCGCCCGGAACGTAACAGATTTCGCCATTAAATCGTCACATTGGCGCGTTTGCACCGCTAGCGGACCCGTTGCGGTTAATCTCGATGTACGACCGAGTGGCTGGGCAAATACAAAATGGATCTGTTCGGTTCTTTGCTAACCAGGCGTAGATAGAGCACGCGACACAACATTGGAACTCCTTGATTGTTCGTCTCTATCTCTATTCCTCGAGGAAGACACGAGCGGTGACTCAGTGATACAAACTCGCGCCCACTTGCAATTAGTGTACCTATAAATAGGGTGATCAGCCGTCCCTAAAGTCACTATATTTATAAAGTACCGCAAATTAGAGACTTTACAAATTAGAGTCTCTACCGCAAACGGCGCAAACTTGCCTCCATCTTGACACAAGACGCGGTTATTTTCAAATTCATATATTTGTATAAACATACTTTATCTGGAAAAATAAAGTCGTAAAATATATAAATCAATTTTTTAATTGTAAATAGTTTATTTATAAATTAAAAGAAATATTGTACAAATGCTTAATTTTTGTATTTTTTAATTTAAAACTTGTGACACGATGCTTATTTTCCTGCTGGATATCAATCATGAAATTTTTTTCCTAGCTTGAAAAGTGAAAAATGAAAAATATCCTGATCAATGCTTGACAGGCCTCAAAATCTAATAAATAAATATATAGTTAAACTTTTTGTTTGAAGATACAGAATCGACCCCCAGCAGACTCAACTGTTTCGAAGCGGATCCGTGAGTGCTCACTGCTATTGGAGTATTCTTCTAGAGCATCCAATAGCAGCGAGCGCTTATCTGCTTCGTAACAATTGAATCTACTTAACGCGACTATTGGATACATTCAGAATGACAACTGCTCATTGAGCACTCAGAGAACTTTTTCATCTGATTAGCATATTCCATTAGATTCTAAAATACAGATCAATCAAATGAAAGAATACTGAATGTTCAGTAAGCTCTTTCATTTGATTGATCTGTTTTATGCACTTAATTTAATTGGTTAATATCTAGAATTCGCTCACTTTTGTAATTTTCACCTTATTTCAAGATGAACAATCGATTCCTAGATTCCTTTATACAATTTAGGGCAATATTTTTATTGGGCAAACAGCAGCCACCATGTCCAAGACGAGAGTGTATTGAATTGTTTAATATCAAGTTGCAGTGCCAATTATGCGGTATCGAATTATACGGTGGAATTATACGGTGTCCAATTGTGCAGTATCCAATCGTGCGGTGTCCAATCATGTGATCAAATTGTGTTGTGTCAAATTTTTATAAGAAATTTAAAAGAAATAGACACAACAGAAAGGTATCAGTATTAGGACTGTGTGGCTCGACAGTAAGACGGAAGTCTATCAATATGGAGGAAATCAAGCCTCGATTTGAATTTTGCGCTCTTTCTTCTTTTCTCGTATTATCATTTATCTCTTACATTGTACAGTGTGTCAAGTCATGCTGTATCCACTTGTATGGATCTAATTGAGCGGTATTCAATCGTAACATGTCCCATTGGGTGTCATTCTAATATATATTTTATAGAGGTATATTTTATATCAGAATATATATTTTCATACTATGCATTAACAAATGTCACACTTGAATCTATTTCTTGAACTTTATTTCCGTACTAACATAAGAGGTAAAACATTGCATTATATTAATCATTAATTTTCCAATATATCGTCATCATCAAGATCAATGCCTGCCAAGCCTAACTGTTGTGGTGAGCTTATCAAATTAAGTTGTTGATGTTGATATTCAAAAAAATGCGATATTTCCACTATTTGTTGACGATTCCTTTTATTCTCATCCCTATTTATTAAAATTGTTCTGTATAAAACGCAAACGAGAATTATAAATTTTACCGAAATGATAGTTTATACTTACACAAATAACTGATTGATATACTTTTTAAGCCAATTATTGAGTCGATTTATCATGTGCTTCTCTCGATTATCTATCACCTATAGATATTGTTAACTATAATAGTTGCTAATTATTTTAATAATGTTTAATAATAAATATTTATTTATTACTCTTTAAAAAGAGTTGGATAGTGGACTAATATTCAATTCCCGTAAAAAATTAATTGAAATACGAAATTCTCGCAAGGAACTGGATAAAACATCGATTTAAGCTTTTCCCTTATCTTAAAGAAACTTATACTCCATTTAAGATTAAACTTAATAGTAATAATAATAAATATTTACTTGTAAGTGTGTTTCATGCGAGGCAGTAAGAATAGTAGCCAAAGTATCGTTATCGCAACACAGATCCTTAAGAAATGCCTCATTCTCAAAATCACTTAGAGATTGTAAAACTAATTCAATTATGTTATTATATTCTTTCTCTGCATTTCGTAATAACGAAAAGTGTTCTCGTGCAGTTTCTAAGAACGAGTTGACCATAGCTGTTATATTCATCCTAAATACTTCGTTTATATCCTTTTTTTTACAAAAAACAAATCATCCTTTTGAATAATATGATTATTTTTATAATTTTTTTTTATAAATTAAATATCATATATCACGTACCACTATTTGCTCATGCAGTATAATTTCTTTAGACATTAACTGATTTTGTGTCTTGGACAATAAGTCATTGAATTCATTAAACAGTTCTCTTGTTTTTGCGATGACACTCTCAACTTCTTGCTCTTGTTTTTTTACCAAAGTTTCCATCTCATCTTTTATATTTGCAAATATCGTTGTCCTTTTTTCAAGTACTTTATTCACAATTCTTAAAATAAAAAAAGATGTTGATGATAAGTAATGTAGACATTATCACATTAATAATTAAAATCACAGTTTTATAAGTGGACTCCCATTTAATTCTTATAATTGTTTTGTCTTTACCTTCTTGCTTCATTTTGCATATTTGTCTTGCCTTCATTAACAGCAGTTTCAAATAATCTTATTTCCTCCGTTCTTCTATCATTCTCTTGTAAACCTAGTTCACATAATTCGTGACATATTGCAACGAAAGACTTTTTGTACTCCTCGAATGCATTTTGTGTATTTTCATTTATCGTGGATAACGTTCTACCTGCTACTTGCACGTTTAAATAAATTATATTTTGTAAACAACAGTAAGATATGAGATGTAAATCTACCTTTATCAGAAGAAAATATTTGTTGGAACAAATAATCTTCATCAAGATGCTCCACGTATGATGCAAATAGTAATAAGGTTTTATTTTCAAATTCTTGTTGCAACTCTAATTCTGTTTGTATTTTTGCCTCGTTTTCTTTGAGATTACTAATTATACGACTATAGAAATAAAACAATATAATTATTAATTTACACAAAGTATTTGAAAAGTTCTCTTTTATATAGTAAAATTAATAATCACTAATGCTTATCGATAGCAGATTGACGCTCGTTTTCGGATATCATTTTATATTGACAATATGTCAATTGAGGCATAAATGCGAACAAATAGTCCAAGTATCCGTCTATCTTTGTGCAAGGATTATCGCATGTGTTTAAACTTTTGAGCGATTTAAAGTCACGAAGATATGTAACCTTGGAACGTCAATGATAGAAACTTCATCAATGATAGAAGGCAGTATTTATAAATCAATCTTACATTTAAAATCATCTTAAGGACAATCTCGAGATTGCCACACAGTTATTTCATTGATATATATATAAAATAGGATTATAGAAAGACTATCTAAGATCAGATTTATGTATAAAACAATTTTAAATATGAAATTGAACGATCAAAGAAGCGCGTAAATATACAAGATACTTATATAATCATATGTCATACATGCTCCCAGTCATCAATCTTGTTTTTACCAATGTTCAAAATGATCAGCTTCTTTAAATTGCTTATATTCTGTACGATTGAGATCTCGTTACTATATAAAAGCAAAATTTCTAGCTGATATAGATTATTCAAGTTTTCCATAATTTTGATGTTATTAAACGAAAGATTCAGTTCCTTCAAGTGGCAAAGCTCGTCCAAATTTTCGATTCTCTGAATAACATTATGAGACAGTGATAGTTTAACTAGACTTTTCAACAACCAGAGATGATCGATATTTAAAATCTCTGCAAAACGATGCATATAAAGTATTAGTCTTAGTCGTAAAATAGTTTAGGGGCCGTGCATATACTTTCTATAACCCTTTCTACCATATGAGTATAATCACACAAACTTGCACAGCCGCATAAACGAGCATTACGAAAATTATCCAATCATATTTCTCTTATAAAGTCGCACGTAAAATGTGATTACATAATTTTCTTTATGCATTCATTTATGCGCTTAAGTAAGTTTGTGTAGATGTACCCTAAGAATTGATCAATCAGAGCTGAAAGTATTTGAAAATTCTTGACTGTTGGCTAATATGATTATTGTTACAGAAAGTGTGTGCGCGGCCCTTTATACATGGTTTACAATGGCAATAGCAGTAGTGGATAAATCTATAAAGCATTCTACAATGGGCAGTAGCAGTAGTGGATTAAGAAGTAGGCATAGAAATCAACCAATCGTAGTCAAATGTGAGAAGAATAATCAACTATGATTAGTCGATTTTTACGCCTCTAATGTATCGTTTATAATACATGGAGTAAGGAGTAAGAATAAGAAATTGACCAATCGCAGTCGAATGCAAGAAGAATAATTGACTGTAATTGGTGAATTTCTTATAGACCTTCTACAATAAGCCATTAGTCATAAATCAGAAGTCAGAAGCTAAAAATTGACAACTGTGATTGGTCAATTTTTAACTTCTGACTTCTGATTCATGGCTATGTAGAAAGTCCATTATTTTTCTTATTCCATGTATTGTAGACAACGCATTACAGCCTCACTATTGCCATTAGATGCTTTCCAGCAAGAGACACAAAAATGACACAGTGTAATATAGTGAATCATTATATCCTTGTTGCTAATATTAAACGAAGATGATAAGACATCAGGCGAAGATGACGTCGGGCCATGTAAATGTTGTAAAAGACAAAATGATACTCGTATCACTAAATGAAAGGCACCCATAACAATTGAATATGCATGGCTTTTACTTACTCAGAAACTCGATTCGAATTTCCTCCAATTTGTCCAGTTCGATTCCGTCTTGAATAAACAGTCTGCCGCCTTCTTTCTTTGGTCCCTGATCTATCGCTAGAGAAATAAGCATACTTCGCGTTATCACGCCAGGCTCCGTAGCTTCGCGCAACGCGCTAATCGTATCTATCTTATGCATCCTGTATCGCGTTATTACGCCATTTCACGCCTCAGGTCTCAATTTCAACTATCACCATGGTTTCAATCACCATACTGAAGTATAGATTCTCTAGATAGAGATCAAACAATGCCGACTACTTCGTGATTGGTTCTGTCATTTATTGTGAAAGTGGATGCGAGACTCCGCTGTGTTGGAACATGTTGGAGCATGTTGGAGCATGCGACATGAACAAACTTTTTGTTTGATCTCTACCTCTAGACGATCTCTATGCAGGGCTGTTGATGCAAAAAAAATTGAATACATTTAAGATTTCGATGACTGTGAAGTGTTGATACGCAGCATTCTCCGAAATCTTAACCACATTTATTTTCTTTATGTTGATGATCTTGCGTTTCGATTTCGGAGCTGAAGTTGGACATATCTGTTTTACATTATGATACATATATTTGATATATTGTATGTGTATTGTAGATTGTAGCCAGCTCGGCTGCTCGCGCGCTGATGCTCGCGTAATCATTTCGACGGTTGACGTGTAACCGCGAGCTTTCCGAGATGTCGCGTATGAGGGCGGAGAAGAATGGAAACGGAGCTAAGTACGAGGTTACCGTATGGACACGTGCGATTACCGCGAACTCCGAGTGGCCGGACAAGGTAAACATAACCCTTGAGTTATCGTGTCATAGTATTACTAGTATCCTATTCTATCCAAAGAGGAAAGGAATCCATGAAGCGGAAATTATTTCTGATTTGTCATTTCTATATCTTTTCATTCCTTTTTGTTGCAGGAAGAATTTCTCGATGTAATATACTGGGCGAGACAGGCGATTGGTATTATCGTTGGCATAGGATGGGGCCTTATACCACTGAAAGGTTTTATAGCTTTATTGTTGTAAGTATAGAGACACCTAGACTGTTTGCTCTCTTTTTAATATGTATATCTCAAATCACAATATAATCTTACCAAACACATTGCTATGTGTTTATATTTCAGATTTGTTATAGTCAATGCAGGAATTACATATTTATACTTTAGTAATTTTCAACAAATTGACGAGGAAGAGTACGGTGGTATATGGGAATTGACGAAAGAAGGATTTATGACCTCATTCGCTGGGTTTCTGGTAAGTGATCAGATCATTTTTTCCCTTTTCTCTCTTCCTCTTTCATCCTGTATTTTATTGCTGTTGTTTGTCAATAGGTGACTTGGATTATTATATATTCAGGATTGCATTTTGACTGATATACTCAACAAGATCACAGATAAAGAGCAATAGCTTTTTCATACGGATCATCGCTGCTGCCAAATTCATTATACATATACAATAGTCTCCTTCACAATAGATACTGTTATATATTGATTTTTTTCGTATATTGTTACATATTATTACATACAAATATGATTTATCTGTGTATAAAGAAAAGAAAGATCTTCTTACCTTCTCAAACTATGTATCTTGTATAATTTTAACCACTTTAATTTTTGCAATCGAATTTTTTTGCAAAACTTGTTTATTTCGTTCTCGCTTGAATTAATCTCTACTAAAAATCGTTCGTAATACTATAAAAATACTTTTGTATGATTCATATTTTCCTTAGAACTTTACAATATAAATTTCAGCGGCGTTTCCATTGTTTTAGCCTACCATCAAGCGCTTACGTCCTCGCGCTTGTACCTGTTTGTATTTAGCGAGTATTTGCTCATATTGCTTTTTATTTTGATAATGCTGTTGATAATAATGAAAAACACGGGAAAACAACTCCGGCACTTCGCAATGCGCGTTAAGTAGCGATCGCTCGAGAACATATAGATCGACGGCTTTATCTTCTAGTGTGGAATCTACTCGAGCCAATCCGAAGTCAATCATTACAAACTGTGCCTCGGCTACAAAGGAATATCATTTTATAAATATATATACTATACATATTAGGTGTAATAAAAAGAAATTCATTATTTTTGCATGAAATTGAATGGAAAAATAATGAATTTCTTTTTACTACACCTAATATGTGTGTGTGTGTGTGTGTGTGTGTGTGTGTGTGTGTGTGTGTGTGTGTGTGTGTGTGTGTGTGTGTGTGTGTGCGTGTGTGCGTGCGCGCGCGCGTGCAAAACACACATACAGAGATAGATA
>Ga0157363_1005156_pt1 | contig 12151 bp, 6 predicted proteins | sample AttsexASBM1_FD_111477 | JGI IMG/M metagenome (GOLD analysis project Ga0157363, IMG submission 111477) | Fungus gardens microbial communities from leaf cutter ant in Ribeirão Preto, State of São Paulo, Brazil - Atta sexdens ASBM1 | ecosystem: Host-associated > Fungi > Mycelium > Unclassified ...
TAGATTATGTAACTTACAATTATGTATGTTTGTAAAGCATTTAATGTATATAAATATTTTTCACAATTAGTAGTTGAAGAAAGTGGATCCACTGTATGAATTAGAGTTGATATATTTTATACGATTACAAGAATTTATATTAATATATGACAATATGTGGCCATTTCATATTAATATGTGATTATCTATCTGAAGTATGTCCCGATTATGAATGAAGACATAAAATGCGATATGAAAACAAAAGATTGCGCCTTATGATATTTCAGGTATGCCATATCATACCTGAAGTATCATACGAAGAACAGACTATCGTTCTTTACATTCGTCCTTAAATCAACGGTCGAATGGTCGTAACAAGAGGGGACGACGTGAGCGGACTTTCTTCTGTTCGCGATCGACGCGAGATCAAGGATACCCTTTGGATGACCTCGAGGTGGCGGAGAAGGAGATAAGCCGAGCGGCGTCCAGGTGTCTCTCGCGATAGGCCGACAAAGGGTTCGAGAGGGCCACTCGCACGTAACAGCGGGCAGAGTCATCGTTGTCGTCTCGTCGGAGGGCGGTTGTGAGGAGGGCCGTGGAAGGAAGACGGTCTAGACCTCTTTTTTCGATGGATGGAAAGAGCGGGAGGAGAAACGAAGAGGAGAGGAGGAGATGAAGATGTCACCGTCGTGTCGGACCGCGCGGCGAGTCAGCGAATTCCTCATCGAGCTATCATGACGACTTCATCCCTCCAACACTTCCTCGCGAGTTTAGGAGAAGCGAAGTTTGTAAGATAAACTATTATCTATAAAATACGATTTCTCAGGCAGCGTACAAGTTAAAGATCTGGATTCGTGTGAACAGAAAATGTAACTAAAGACAGATGATTACTGCTGAATTAAACAACTAAATTAAGTTTGATGTAATCTCTCGCTTACGAAGAATCATCACAAGTTGTAGCCATAATTTGTGAGATAATTACAATTTACAGATACACGCCTTTTTCAAATGTGTAGCAAATCGACATCTCCTCTTTAGCCACGTGTTTCATTCATCAATCGCGAACGCAAGCTTTATTTTTGAACCTCTGAAGGAAGATTAAATTTACACATAGTAGCGCCGCGGAACAATACCGGCGTTGTTTGCACGGTGTAGTAAATATTTGAGTGCCATCTCGTCGTGCACTCTCACCATGCCACGCGTAGCACTATACTCGGCCCAACCGCCTTCTGTTCGAGCTAGCTCGAAGGGCTCGAACTTCAGAGTACATACTAATTCCCTTTGCGTGCTCTTGCCGATCGGTGTTTGCTTCTGCCACTTCGCTTTAATTGTTCGCGAATCTCACCATAATGATTATCGAGCGGAAGTGATCATGAAGAAAGGAGAGGATGATATGATCGATATCATTCTCTGATTTCTTCAGATGTTTGTTAAATAGTATAGCCTAGCAAACTTCATAATTTTACGGTGTTTATTCAGTCATTCGTCTGTCATTCCGTCCATCTGTCCGTCCTTTGATCCATTTGTCTGTCCATCCATTTGTTTTCTGAAAGATTCTCGGTTTATCTCTCGATTTATTTTTTTTCAAATTTTTTTTTTCGACAATAGATATGTAAAAATTTTAGATTTACTTAAAATATTAAAATATGAGTAAAATTAATTGATCAAAAAGGACAAAAATAAAAATCAGTTTTAACGAAGATCTTTTAATAGTTACCAAGTTTTTCTCTGCATTACTTCGTTATTTACTTGTTGCAAAGAATTTATTTAAAATATTTGTGAAATAATAATATCGAGATTTTAAGGAAAATGCTTACAATATGGATATAGCAAAAATATTTATTAGTCAATGCCATGAAATTGTAAAAGTTTTCAGAAGAAATATACCTACAGCAAGTACTGTGAATCCAGTTTATATCTATACATATATATGTTTGAAATTTCTTTACAGAGTAAATAATTTTCTTTGCTTGCAAAAAGCGTGCACGCGAATCGATCGATCATCACTTCTGTGAGGGTCGGAGCCGCGAAGGTAGGAGAGCGAGAGAGTCGGAACGGCAGTAAATAAAAATCCCGGGTTAATTTTTTTCGAACAATGCCATCGATGTTCGCGCCCGCCAGTGCGGAGGGTAGCAACCCTTTTTTCATACTGTTCAATCTCTCCCAACTGAACGTAATTCGTGTCGCCATTCAAAACGAAAGCTAATGGTATTGCTTTCCCCCTCATGGGCCTCGCGAAAATTTATCACGATCTTGCCACGAAGGATTTATCTACCGATGCCAACGGCGAACAGAAAATCGCCAAATTAACTGCAAAAATCTGAAATATCTGAAAGCGTCGCGTTCGAAAATTGCAGTTAAAACCTCGAAAGGATTATGATAGTTCTATAGCCTTGGCTATAAGTATAAAGCATCCCTCCACAAATTGATATGTAAACGTTTTGTATCTAACAAAAAATAAATTAAAAGATTTATTAAAAAAGTTTTACTGAAAATAGTGTATTTTTATCATAATTATAATATTTTGTTTGTTTTTCTGTTCTTTTTATATTTCTTTCGCATATTTCAAAAAAATACAATAAGTTGAAGGTTTATACTTATCCATGAAAAGAACAGCTGAAATATCTAAACATTTTTTAATTAGATTTTTAATTAGATCTGAAAATAATTTTGTTAAATTATTGAAATAATTATGTAGGATGCTCAACCTAATCGCTAGAATCAAAGCTTTTTACAGCATTACTCATCATACTTGAGTTTTCTATACAACTATTTTAATAGGTCAGCAAAATTATCTTCAAATCTGTATTTATCTAAATTTTAGATACGTTAGCAAAAATTTTAGATACATTAGGTATAAACTGGATTCACAGTACTTACTGTAGGTATGTTTTTTTGTGTGTGGCTGTATCTGTCTTCGATACATAAGCACTTGTAAAAGTTATTAGCATGTTATAATTATTATAAAACTAACATAATTTTATATTGTCGCAATTTTGTTTGTTAATTCTTTTTATCGATAATATTGCTAGAGCCATGTTTGTGCGGACATATGACGTGTATCAGAGGATAGCACAAGTATGGCTCTTAATTGACTAAGCCTCCATCTAATTGATACATTGCTGATATGAGTTCATTTCTCTCTCGTTCTCTTAATATCCCTCTCTAGTTTTTTTAACTGCTTACGTGTACATATATATATATATATATATATATATACATTTTGTCTCTTAATGATTCTCTTATTGATTCTCCTTTTTCCTTTCACTTCTTTTACGTATGTCTTTCATATACCTGCTTTTTTGTACATTCATATTTAAGTGTTTGCTATAATTCTGTTGCGCTCGAATTTCCTCTCTTTTCCAATTAAATGAATGACAGGATTATTAGTTACAAATTTATATTTCCAAAATATACTAAGCTGTTGCACTTTTATTGCATTATCGCAGATTATAAAAAATTGTGAAACACGCTCGTAGTTTGAGATGTACCGTACAGCTGAAATCCATGTGATCTTACATTAACGATAGTTCTTAAATCAATCCTCGTCTGTCACATTCTCGCACGCGTGGGCGTTGGAATGCCTCGCGCGGCAGCAGGTAACGAACCAAGCTCATTACTCGTCGTCACGTGTCATTCGTGACCTCGTCGTAAATGAAGGGAAACGAGAAGAGGAATCGTCCGGCCGGCCATCCTCCTTGGATCGTCTCGTTACGGCCATTCGTCATTTTCAGCTCTGCGAGAACGATAAGCTGTACATACTTTGTTCGATATTACATTACAAAATTGCATCATTGAGATTAGAAGCTCTGAATAGCACGAAATAAAAGATTAACAAAAACTGACTTCATTAACAATACATTATAATAATATTAAATGAAAATCGATCGAGAAATGTTCAACACCATTAGGCAAATTTAATATTATCGATATTAAATTCTCTATAGAGTGTTTTAAAGATGCTCATTAACATCAATAATATTGAAATTAAATTGCTTGTTAATTTAATTTGTAATATTACGCATTCCAGTTTCAGTGTAGAATTGTCAACAGTATTTAAACTGACAAATAATCGATGTGCAGTTCGCTTGAACTGGAAATTGTAAAATTTATACAAAAATATTAGACAAATATTAATAGACGCTTTGACCGAATATGGCTTTCTTTGTTTAATTATGTTGAACATTATAACAATTTATTGTTATATTTATATTAAATATTATATAAATATTATTATTTAATAATAGATAACCCGAAAGATGCTACGGTCAAAGAAAAACGAGTCATATGATGAAAAAAAAGAGTTTAGAATTCTAATTGAAAATCAGAATTCTGATTGATTAGATTTCTGGTTTATCCATTTTCAACCATAAATTTTCTCAGTTTAACCGTATTCCTCATAATTATTTAATTACCTCATTAATAGCACGACTTAATAGATGCGTAAAACGCGTTCGTCGAGGCGTACAATGCATTACCTCGTCCCGCCTTGTTACGGCTATCCGTCATTTTCACACCTCGGAATGATAGAAATGCGCGCGTGAGACGCTTTCGAGGAGGAAACGTGGCAATTGTACGTCGCAGGCGGTTACGACGACGATAAGCCATGCCGTCGTCGCGTCGCGTCGCGTTACTTCGCTCCGACTTCTCGCATGTCGCGCTGCATAAAATTAACTCGCGAATTAGTCCCGCGCACACGCAACGCGAGTGTAGACACATCCCCGACACGAACACGCGATGTACCCGCTTAAGACGTTGCGATTCGCCTTAATGCGCCCGAGGCTTATATCGGTTTGATAATAACGACGTAATTTATATTATTAAACTTAGCGAAAGAAAATCTTCTTGATAGAAGAGAGAAGATGAATTATTCATCGACAGTTATCGAAACGGAACAAAAACATGATAAATTCATATATTTTTTGTGTTTACAGTGTTACGGAATGATCACTTAGCAACCTATAATTATTTTATAATGATTGTTAAAATGCTATCTATTCATCATAACATAATTAAATAAAAAGTTATTGTTAAAGATCGTGGTATTAATTTATTAAAAGGCTAAGCGACTTTTGCAATAAGGAGATGCGTCATATGTAAAAAAAATGCGACACAAGACTGCTTGAAAAGACGTTGAGATGCTTATAGTGTATCCCATTTGTAGTTTAATGTAGTCTTATCCCAGCATGTTCCGTACCAATGCAATTTTTAATTTGATTTAATCACTACGTATCGGTGATCCATGATGTTTTTGTTTGCGTTTATTATATTTGTTAAATAATATGTATTTCATAATTAAAAAATAATGGTATAAAAATTATTTTTTCTTTCTTTATATTTGAATTTTTTTCTTATGATCTTTTTCACATTTTAAACAAAAATTATTATTATAAAGGACAAGGTCTAAGATAATAAATATATTACATCATAATTGTATTTATACATGATATAAAAATTATTTTATAATTACATTTCTTTTTATAGCTGAAATATCAAACGGATATAAACGAAAAGTCCAGCGTGGGTCACCGGTGATCCATCATCTGCAGAATGTATCAATCAGCCGTTCTCGTGTGACTCATGTTGTCACATACATTCCATACCGCGATCTGCTTCACGAATTCTTTTGATACATGTACAGGGTGTCCCACCTAACTCGAGCATCTGAAATATCTCGCTTGATTTTTATAATAGAAAAAAATGTTTAAGATGACAGTGAGACGGTTTATATATTGGTCATATTATCTTTCTTCTGGTGGAAGCGTTAAAAAGATATAAAAATTACTTCCATTTTTTAAACTCTATTTTTGTTTTCTTCTTGCTGCAGAAGAAATACAACATGACCAAAATACATCTCCACCGAAAACCTCGTCTCATTGTCATTTGAAACATTTTTTCGTATCATAAAAAGCGAGATATTTTAGATATTCGAGTTAGGTGGTACACCCTATATATTATCTATCTACTACATCATTAAAAAGTCTCAGCGTGATATTTGAGAAATCAATTTTCTAAAACTTTTTCTTTTTCTATTGATATTTTAGCGTATCTTTATTGCTTAAGAATTTTCTTTTTTTACTAAGCTTGTTCCTCTTTTGTCAGATTCTATCGGATACGCGACTTCTTTTGGACATAGCAGTTAAGTATAGCTCGTTGGTATCAATTTGACATGTTTCCCGCGATGGAACGGCAGCTAATTCGCCAGAACGGAAACGGTCTTTTACCTTAGCCACGACCGAAAAAGGACCCGACCGCTCGCTCTCAGACGCACGTCTTGTGTGTTGCAGGGATTGGAACGCGACGGGCAACGTACGCGTGCAGGAATCCTGGCCGACGTGAACGACTCTCGCCGCGACAATGTCGAACCATTCCATCACCGAAGGATCAGGCTCCTTGATTGTTTCGCGCGCTACGGTGAGTCTTCCTTCAATCTTGAGAAGATTAGATCAAGCGAAAGAGAATCGAGCAAGGCGTGAAACTTACTAGACACTCGAGATTGATTCTGCTAGTGCGCGATCCCTACCAGGTGTTCCTCGCGAGGTTCACGCGAGATTGGGAACGCGTTCTACGAGAAATTTGGATTCGATTTGTATTAATAACGTCTATGTATCTGTAATTTTCTCGATTTTCTTTCTGTGCTTACATGGCAAGAATGTTTTAATAAAGTATCCAAAAATTTAACTAAATACAGATCTGAAAATAAATCAATTTGATGTCCTACATAATATAATTATTTTGATTGTCCAACAAAATTCATTTTCTGGTCTGTCTATCTAGCTAAATTTTTAGATACTTTAGCAAAATTGTTCTTTCGTGTGTCATAGACCGAATCATACTTTAGAAGGAGACAAAAGGATGTTAATTTGATTTTATTTAAATTACTTGTTATAAAATCTCAGTTCTGAAATACACGAATTTACATAAATGTTGCATTCTTGATGAACTCGAGATCAGATAGATTGAAAGAACGTTTTCTTTTAATTTTTTACTTATAACATTTTGCTAACGAGCCCGTCAAACCGCAAGTTGCTCGAATTTTAATAATCTCAGTATAACGATCAACCGTTTAAGCGACGATTTAGGGCGTGACAGTGTTGATTTTTTTTTTCGTTCATCCGTTAACATAGAAAGTCGCTTTTCACGTGAGTATCCACGCGAACGACAAATCGACTCTGGAACTCGATCGGTGGTGGTTCGTCCATGAAATATCGCAAAACACCAAGGATCGTTTTTTGCGCGTACTTTGCGCGCGCGTTGCATCGACTCGCGATCTCTACGACAAACGTGATCTTTATCGGCCGCTTAATCGATCCATCCTATCGATCTTTGCAACGAGCCGAGAAAGCTCTCACGCCGTGACCGATCCCGACTCGATTCCTCGCGGCTGGCGGATTAAATCGGGACGCGAATGTTTTGCCCCAGTTTCACTTGACAGGCCGATCTGCACGGTGAGTTTGTTCCGCTCAGACAAACTAGGCGATTGGCGGCTTCGATAGTCTACCGATCGATCGATCGATTCGCTCTCCGGATCGCCAAAATCGAACAGTTTGACCCTCGCGCGATCGGCAAGCCGGTCGGCCGCACCTTGTCACCGATCGTTCCGCCATCGCAGTCGCTTTAATTACAAAAATAAGTCAATGAGAAGAAAAAAAATCGTACGGCGAAAAAATTCTTCGCGCCATCAGTCCCGCCGCTCGCAAGAACGGGCCTTTCGTCGCGCTAAAACGAGTAAACTCGAGCTTCTACGCCTCTCTCGAGAATACCTCCAACGCTCTCATTTCAACATCGCTCGTACGCACGGCGAAAATGAGTCGTTCTTTGAGCAACGTCCACGAAGCAAATTGGATAGGCGGAGCGCAGTAGTTGGGAAAGTACGTGGAACTAACCGATTTCGAGCTGATCCTCCAAGATACTCTAAGATCTCCCGTGACAGACAACATCTATAACGTCGTACGTTAATTGATAGTCAACAATGTACCAACGCGAAGAAAGAAAAGCCATTTCATATTTTTAGTTGCTTCTACAACTTTAACCAAAAATATACCTCTAAAAATTTTTTATATCTAACGAAATTTAAAAATAGTTTTATTGAAAAATGATATTTATTTTTATAATAATTATTTTGTTATTTTCCTTTGAATTTTATTACCGCTTTTTTTAAGAATATGAAATAAATTGAAGGTACTTTATATTCAAGATTATATTTTGTCACTCGGCTTGAATGAAAAAGTAAATTTAACGAAATGTTTATATTAACTTTGCAAAAATAATAATTTAATTCATTGCGACATTTCAGAAAGATACATTTCGAAATGATTTGCTCATATAAAATATTTCAATTTTCAATCCAAATTTGATTTGCTTTCCAATCCCAAATCGCTAACCGTTCTTGCGTGCATATTGAAGCGCAATGTATCGTGCGAGCGATTAAAAATTGAAACGTCAGGTGGACGGCCTCCGGTCGATGAGTTCGCGCGAGATACGTGCCGCTCCGACGGGTATTCCGAATTTTTTCAAGAGGGAAAGCTTCCTCCCAGGCGAAGAGGGGAATGCGCCCCGTCATTCCACGGATCTCCCCGGCCCGGGAACCTCGAAATGGAACCCGAAGTCCTCCATCGAGGGTGACAGCTATGAAATCGTTCGTGATTGCTCCTCTCACTTCGCGGCCCCCAACCTTCGAAGCTCTACCAAGCAGTTATCCGAAGGCACTGTCGATCGGTTCTTCCGCAGGATTTCTTTTCTGTTGAAAAACACGACGAAAATTATCTCTGCTCAAAATAACCTTGATATAAGTTCCTGAAATAAAATCGTTGAGTGAAATAATAATGGAAGTAGTTTAACATAAAAAAGAAAACAAAAGGGGGAAAAAAGGTTAAAATATATATTAAGCGTTAACTTTTGTCAATTGTTTTGTACAGTTTTGTACAGTTGTAAGAAAATCTTATATTGAAGTTAAAAATTTAGGACTCATTGTGTACATTTGACGATTCGTATAGCAGAATGATTTCAACCGTAGCGATTTATCAAGCTTTTAATAAATATTGTGAACGTCTATCGCACGCTACGAATTTTCGCATTACGAATTGTTTCGAGACTGCCTAAATGACACGATTTATAACATTACGCCGGTAATCGATTCGGCGAATCTGCATCGCGTCTCGTTCCGTGTCGGTGATTTTTCTCAGGTGCGCAATAGTGCTGATTCATGGAAACAAGAGAGAGAGAGAGTAAGGGTAAGAAGGAGGCAGCCGTGGAAGGTACACGCGGTTCTTCGGGCGAGATTAACACGTCAAAGACGACGCGCCCTCTCTGTCTCAGCAGTTGCCTTGTAATTCCCGGTGGATACAGGACTAATGGGTTATTTCAGGTAATTAGCCGCGCGACGTCGCCGTACCTTCCATGCGAAAGGCCCTTGCTCTCTTACTTTGCCCTTTTCTGATCCTTATTCGCCCGATTTCCTCGCATCCATATATGGAACATGTCGCCGTTTTTTATCCCAATATCGCAAGGTGCTGGGTAGGCTGGACATATTCTTAATCAGCCAGTTGATATGTTCTCGACGATTTACTTTCACATTGTACGGCTAGCCGTTAATTCACGAGAACGTTGTTGCCGGCGTAGGCGGGGCTAGTCGAGAGGGTAAATTGCAACAGTCATCGCAAAGCTCTGCGCCTTTCACGATTGCAACACGCTGTTACGGAGTTTCGTAGTCAACATTGGCGAAACGGCGGGTGGATAATGGCAAATTCTGCAGCAGGCGCAACAGAATTCGTGACTACGGCTAACCCTCCAGTTGCATCGAGCATTACTCTGTGTTTTGAGGATTAAGATTGAGAAATGTTAAAACGATTTGGAGAAAGTTTATTTCCGCGTAAATAAATAAAATTGCAAAAATTAATGAATCGCCATAATTTAAAGATTGATATTACATGTTTAGCCTGTTTTTTATTCCTGTATTAGACTGCATTTGAAAATAAACTTATTCATTGCATTATTGTATGGAAAGATTTGGTTGAAATATCTAAAAATTTAGCTACATACAGAAATGAAAATAATTTTGGCGAATTGTCAGAAGAATTATGTAAGGAAAATATGATGAAGAATGCCGTAAAAAATTTTAACAAATTGTTCTAACTAATTTAAGCGGCCTAATATAATTAAACATAATTATTTTAATAGTCCAATGAATTATTTTCAGATCTGTATTTAGCTGAATTAAATACTTCCTTCTTTCCGTGTGATTAACGATAATTTAAATTTCGATCGACTCTTGTAGCAAAGAGTAACTTCAATTACAGTCAAAGATTAGACTTTTAATCGGATCAATTTTTTGTCGCGCGTGAAAGGCATGAGTATTGTGATGTGGATTCTCGATCGATAAATAATAGTGAGTAATTAAATATGATCGCGCGACTGCGAATTCGGTAATTATGGCACTAATGATGGGTAGTTCGCGACAGCTTCCTTCAAATGGTGGAAGAAGGCTCCTCGCTCACGCGCGCGCAAAAGAGTATCGAAGGCGAGGTAGATCGTCCAAGAAATCGTCTTTGCCGAGTCATGCTGTGTAACGAACTTCAGCTGGGTGCTAGTTCGAGACGAGGCCTCCTTTCTCGAATCCGAATCGCGGTTAGCCGTTTCGCTGCAACGCAGAAGGAAGAAGGTCGTTACAGAAGGAAAGATCAAGGGTCAGTTTCGTTAGAAATGACATCGGCCATGGGTTTTAAAAAAATTAAAAAAGACACATGGTCCATGTATGGTTAACAGGGGAAATCTGTTTTCCTACATTCGTCATCATGATGAGATTCGACGTGTTTTATGTTCTTGTCTTCCTTTGCCGTTCTCTTGTAGTGGTAAGCAAATGCTAATCTCGAAACTGGCCTAAAATAAAGTATTTGAAAGAATTTGTTTCCACCGCGCGGTCGTTTTTTTCCATCATTTCGAAAGAGGAGTGATGGGCGATGCTTCTCTCTTTCGGTTCGCTATTCCTTCTTTTACGTACGAGGACTCATTCCCTTCTATCTTCGTGGACGTTTCGTTAAAATCGGATCTCCCGATTGGATCTTACTAAGATTCCTCAATGACAGCCGATTAAGGACGATTCGCCGCGAGAATGGGAACAGGCGTCGGCGAAACGTGGCGGGAACGGCTGGGGTCTGCTTCGTTAATTCCTGATTTTCCTCGGTCCGCATCACTTTTTAATTGACGCCAGAAATTGAACCAGAGAACGGCCAGAGCGCTCTGGCTGGCCGCGCGTCCGTTCTCGCAGAGTCATCCTCTGCTACCTCCCCATCACCTCCTTCGCCTCCCCCTGAATCATCCACGCTGGTTCTCTTCGTCCAGGATCGGATTAAGCTGTACGTAATGTGGAAGATTATACTGTCATAAGATTGCTCGCGACGTACCTCGTTATTATTCGGGATATTTGCTTATTACATCAGGCGAGAGTTTGGAACCGTTTTGCGTTGCTGGAACGAAATGATGATGTCATGATCAATTTTCTTTGCGAGAAGAATTGGATTATGAGGCATTAGTGTCTTTGTAAACTTATTTTCTATAATCTCATATACTTCTTTTTCTTCTTTGAAACCCAATAATTTTGTTTAGACCAATTTCTCTTTTTTTTTTTAAATAAAAAATATAATTGAGTAGTAAATGTGAATTCAGCGGAGAATGAAACAGATCATTTTCGCCGATTGACTTGCTTCCCATCTTACTTACTTTCTTCAAGAAAGCCATTACTCTCGTATCAACTTATACTCTTCCTAAAACATGGAACTTCCTACTCTTGTTGTGCATATATAAAATAAACTTTCACGCAAAGTTCACGTTTCATTCATCACGTAAAGTTTACTTTCAGCAACTTGTGATTTTCAGCGATTTTGTGAGTTGCATTTAAGAATCATGAAAGGTTTATGAAAAAATTAAAAAATATAACACTATTTCCAACGTAATCATTTTTTTCCCGTAAAAACAAGAGTCATGTCTGCGGTTTTCATTCTTCATGAAGAAAGGAAGAAACTACAAACATTCCCAGCATCATTAAACGAGATAGATTTTTGGATTTCCACACTCGGTTTTCGCTTTTCGAAAAGAACTGAAGTTCCAAGTCAGCGCTCGCGTACCGACGGTATACAATTTCTATCAACTCGCCAGGTGTTCCAGTCACGTGTCA
>Ga0157363_1005157_pt1 | contig 12151 bp, 19 predicted proteins | sample AttsexASBM1_FD_111477 | JGI IMG/M metagenome (GOLD analysis project Ga0157363, IMG submission 111477) | Fungus gardens microbial communities from leaf cutter ant in Ribeirão Preto, State of São Paulo, Brazil - Atta sexdens ASBM1 | ecosystem: Host-associated > Fungi > Mycelium > Unclassified ...
AGAAAAACGGGAAGAGAGAAAGAAGACCAATTTGACATACTAATGAATGTGATTAGAGCAGACTGAATTTCAGTCTCTCTTGATAGTGAGGTGAGATGATCGAATTGGAACGCAAGAAAATAACAGAAATCCAAGTAACCTCCACATATTCAGAAGCTTCAATCTGCACCGTGTATCATAACACTGGCATCATCAACCACCAATCAACTTCCAAATCTCGGACTCCGTAGATCCTTGACATCCAAAGCATCTCCTGACGAGAACCCGGACTCACTGTTAGTACCGCTGTTTCGTGGCCCAGTACCTCTCGGTCGTCCTATCCGGCTTTTGGCCAACACAGAGCTTCCATTCGATGGTAGTTTTGTCTGCTTTGCTATTACATTAGAATGATAGTTCATCTGGCTCGGCAAGTGCGGAAGTGACTTCATTTCGTCATGATCTGAAGATTTTGAAGGAGATATAAAAGCAGGCGTGTTGGAGCCAGGTCGTCTGGGCAATATCGTCGACCGGTCAATCCGGACATAGTCTGAGGAATGGCGGGTCGTGCTAGAGCTCAAAGAAATTCGCTTCTGTCCACTCGAATAAAGATTTGTGCCACCCGGTCCTATGGAACGTTTTGATCCAGGGGTACTGGTGAGGAACCCACTAGGAGATAGTGGAAGCAGTGTAGGTGTTGCTGGACGCGAAGTAGGTGTAGGTATTGAGCTTCCCGTGGTCGTTGTACTTAAACTTGCACCAGAAAGGCGAGACGCTGGCCGACGGATTCCAGTGTTCTTTGTACTCGGGTTGAGGGCCAATGAGCCTTTGCCAAAAGTGGGTGAAGATGTTGTGATCCCAAGATTAGAAGACCCAGAATGGCATGCAGTTGGACTAGTGGGGCTAGAAACTCGCCGCCTTTCCCTCTGGCGTTCTCTCTTTACGGGAGATGGCGAATCTTCCATGACTAATACCCAGCCCGATGTGTCACCATTATTGTTCCCCTTTGGCTCGCCCTCGTTGCTTCGTCGAGAGTCTACGCTCCGTCGGATGCTATCGAGACTAGTTTTTGCTGTGGTTGCCAACGAAACGGACGAGGAGGAGGAACTACCTAAAGCATTGACGGGCGACACTGCTGGATTAGCCCGTCCCGTAATACTACCCATTCTCAGTCGTGGGACGCGAGTATGAATCTTCTGCTCCAGCACACGAACCCTTGCCCGCATTTCGGAGACCATCTGAACTCCTTTATTCTTGGAGATGGCCGTTGAAGTGGAGGATGAGGAAATGGTGCGGGACGTAGGTACGCGGGTGTTGATAGGGGTAAGAGGACTAGAGAGAGTTGGTAGCGTAGTCGACCGGGACATTGTGGAAATGGGGGATGGGAAATTCATGGGTTTTCCAGAAGCAAATCCTGCACGTTGCAGAAGCAGGGACTGGCCAGACGGTTTGGAGGGTGGATTGCGTTTGGGAGTCATTGTCACTGTTGTAGAGGTGGAAGGCGTAGATTCTAAGACGGGAGACAAGTCGGACAGTTGAAGTTCTCGCGGCACACTGGAATGAAGCAGGTCTTCGTCAGAGGGAATGGATATATCGGGGAATCGCTGTAAGAAAGATGAAGATTTTGAGTGGTGTCTCTCTCTGGTAGATGAGGTTGAGGCAGCGGAGGCAGCAATGGCAGACGTTAGCTGTTCTCTGAGAATGGCTATCTCGTCTTGGGCATCTAAGATAAGATATTTGTTAGGCAGAAAAGAGGACAGTGGAAAAATTTACCTCTCAACTCATCTTTAGTCCGTTGCATTTCTTCTTCCAGGCTCGCTTTTTCAAGCAAATCATGCTCCAGAAGAATCTTCTCTTCCAGAGTCTTGGTATACTTGGCCTCCATGTCTATCAAACTTGAAGATGTGACGCGTTTACTCCGCTCTAGATCATCCGCTCCCAACTCTAGGTCCCTCAGAGCGGTCTTGGTCAGCTGGTGTTCCTGCCGCAGCTTGTCAAGCTCCCGTTGCAGTGAAGTCGTGGTGGTATTATGGGTTGTTTGAAGGGACATATACTTACTCTGTCGGGCGGCAGAGTGAATGCTGCGCACAACAGCACCACGGAAACGGCGCACCTTCCATTCGTCGCGTTCTGTCTCAGTCTTTCCGGCCTTTTCTCTGAGCTCCTTTTCCAGCTTGGTTGATCTTTCCAAGTCAGCCTCCATTTCGGCCTCAAGCTCCCTGCTGGTAGCCTGGAAGTCGTCCAGCTCTTCCCTCGTGTGGGCGAGGATATCCACGATCTGAGACGATTGAGCCAAATGACGACAAAAAGACAGAGCGAGACGCACTTCGTGGTATTTGGCCCGCCAATCCGCGTGCGAGTAGCTGTTCCATGACACTTAATAAGTGGAAAAAGGAGCAAGAGAGGAGACCTACTCGAACTGGCTGTCATCCTGAGACAGATGCCGATCGTTGCGGAGGGCATCTGCTGCAGAGAGGACGGCAGTCATGAGAGACCTGGAAGAGGAGAACGAGATATAATATAATGTTGTTGTTATGAAAGCACATGAGCATTGCCTTATTTAGTCTGTCTACCGTAGATAGATAGATACATGGCTACAAGCCCTCAGGCTTTGCGCACTTGCGCTTCTCCAGCTTTCCGGTCTTTGGGCAGCGCATTTCCTGCCAGGAGACAGGCTCCAAGGTTGTGCCTGTCCTCGAGTAAGCCAGGCCATATGAAGAGGGTCACCCTTCCTACCTGCCTCACTCGTTGCGAATATCACCCCGAGATCATTGCGTGCCGTGGTCACAAAGTAGCTTCGGGCATCTCCAAGGGATATCTGGGGATTTTTGTCTGCCAGGTTGCATCAGGTAGAGGAGGTACACGCACGACGACACCGCGAACGACATCGCCGCCCCGGAAACAGTCCCCGATTTTCACTCGGTCTTTTTCAGTCGCCCGCACATCCTGTGTCCGAACTACACCCATGAACTCTTCGCCAGCGGGCAGTGGAACTCCATCAACCACACCAATCGATATGAGAGCTTGCACAGGCGACAGTCGAGTCACGGTGCCAAGCACCACAGACCCAGGCGACGGCGCATGAGGGCGAGTCCGGGGCACAGACAGTGTCTACGCAACAACAGGAATTTCAAACAGAATAAAAAATCGTTATTTCCTCATCGGTACTAATTACGAAAATACAAACAGAGCCTTCGAACCGGGGAACACCCATGATGCTGGAGCGCACCTGGCCATCTCGGGAGTAAGTGCCAGGGCCAAGCTGAAGAGTTGGCCCGCGAGGAATGGGAATAGGCTGACCAGGCAGGAAAGACATGCGGGAAAGGAAAGTCCGAAGTTTGTCTCTGTTGTTGCGTCGGACTACGCGACAAACTACCTTCTTCCTTACCGACTCTGACCATGGCCTTCCACCTCACTCGCACCTTGACCCGCCGTATGTCTTTGTATACTCTGCCCCACATCTCTCCTCAGCTCTTTCTCAGGTTTTCATGTTTCCGCACGACGCGGTGCCCTCTCTCAATTCAATATGCCGGCTATGAGTCCAACAATGACTGAAGGCGGTATAGCATCCTGGAAGAAGAAAGAAGGCGAGAATTTCTCGTCCGGCGACGTTCTCCTTGAAATTGCCCGTGCAAACACTCTATATCCAAATTTTCCGATGCTGACTTACCGCTGTGCAGGAAACCGACAAGGCTACCATCGATGTCGAGGCCCAGGACGATGGTATTCTCGCCAAAATCATTGTGAGTTTTCTTTTTTTACCTGTATATTCATGGCTTTGATTTGTCGCAGATTCCTGAGGGCTCCAAGGGTGTTCAGGTTGGTTCAGTGATTGCAGTTGTTGGGGAGGAGGGTGATGACCTTTCGGGTGCGGCCGCTCTCGCAGCGCAGGCATCAAAGCAAGTGCTTCCGAAGCAAGAAAAGGTTCCTGAGCCATCTAAGCAGGAGACTTCCGTCCCTCCCGCTCCCCAGTCCAAACCTGCGGAGACCGCGGCAGAACTGCCCGTCGGCGACCGCATCTTTGCTAGTCCAGTTGCAAAGAAGATCGCTCTCGAGCGCGGTATTCCTCTAGTCCAAGTCAAAGGGACAGGTCCTGATGGCCGCATCATCCGTGCCGATGTCGAAACCTTCAAACCTACTGCCCCCCGGCCTGCTCCTGCTGTTGCTGAATCCATACAAGATTATGTTGACATCCCCCTTTCAAATATGCGTCGTACCATCGGTGCTCGCCTAACACAGTCCAAGCAAGAACTTCCCCATTACTACCTTACCATTGAAATTAACATGGACAAAACACTAAAGCTCAGAGAAGTTTTCAATAAGACTTTAACAGACAAGAACAAGACCTCTAAACTCAGCGTCAATGACTTCATCGTTAAGGCCGCTTCTTGTGCCCTCTCGGATGTCCCCGAGGCGAATTCAGCATGGCTCGGTGAGGTTATCAGACAGTGAGTTGAACCCTTTTCAATCAATAAATCCTCACCTCACATTGTACAGATACAAGAAGACCGACATTTCTGTGGCTGTCGCAACGCCCTCTGGCCTCATCACACCTATCGTGAAGGACGTGGGTTCCAAAGGCCTTGCTACAATTTCGGCGGAAACTAAAGCCCTCGCTAAGAAAGCTCGTGATGGCAAGCTGTCACCATCTGAGTACCAGGTGGATATCTCGTTGAATCTTTGGGTATCCGGTATCCTGACATACCTGCTTCTTTCCAGGGTGGTACTTTCACTATTTCCAACCTCGGAATGTATGACATCAATCATTTCACTGCCATCATAAACCCACCTCAGTCATGTATTCTTGCCATTGGTTCAACGCAAGCTACCTTGGTACCCGCTCCTGAGGAGGAACGGGGTTTCAAAACGGTACAAGTCATGAAAGCCACACTGAGCTCAGATCACCGTGTTGTCGATGGTGCCGTTGGTGCTCAATGGTTGGCCGCCTTCAAGGGCTATCTCGAAAATCCTCTGACTTTCATGCTTTGAAGTGTCCCTTTTGTTTAGAGTTTCGTATCAGTATGCTGGGATACCTTTTGATTAGACTTGAATACATATTCTAAACCCTCGATTTATATTCAAGAATTATGTTCGAAACACATCTTGGTGATGTAGACTACTATGCCTTTGCTCAATCCCGAACCTCGTTGTCATGTGATGCTCTAACTTTGAACGTTCAACGTGTGTCCTAGCACCTGTTCACTCTTGGTTACACCACGGTGACCCAGGCATGGAGGACGAGTTCTTCGCGTCCGTCCTCAAGAAATGGGCCGAGTCATCTCAACAAGTGGTTGATCTCAAGAAGCGTCTCTCTGAGGTCGAACAGGAGGTGAGGCGGTATAGAACTAATGCTAATGATTAGTGCTGATTATCCGGTTTATCACTCCTCCTTAGCGAAACAAATATCAGCACGAAATAGGTCGATTGAAATCCCAGGCTCAGAGCGAAGGACTAGTCAAGCGTCAATCGCCTATTTTGATAAACTGCGGGGATAATAAAACCATGGACCTTGATGAAACTAGGGATAAACTGGAGAAAGCTCGAGCTGAATATCAACGACGGTTAAAGGAGGTGTGCTAAAGTCTGACCGCTGTCCGGACAATGCTGAATATTTGGGTGTAATTTTATGTTGTCCAGTGGAATGATGCACGAAATAGTGAAGAAATTTTGAAACGAGAGGTTGAAGAGCTCAAGAAACAACGAACGCAACTACAGTCCCAGGTACAGACCGGGCAAGTACAAAGGTCGGAGCTGACGGACCTTCAGTTGGAGAAAGAAACCATGACGAATACGGTGGGTTCCTATTAGTCGCTCTTTAATCATGTAAACTGAAGTTTCAAACAGATATCTGACCTCAGAACGAGATTACAGCAAGCTGAACAAGCCAATGTTGAACTCAGAACAAAGGCTGTAAGTTCATCATTCTAGAAGCCTATCAAGCACTCCTACCAGTTGACCCTATCAAGTCGGATATGCATAGCATGGGTGCTCAGCAAGTCATGAAGCTTCAGGAAAAAATGACCTCACTAGAAACCGAGGCAAGTGATAAATCCGAGATCTAATGGTGCTGACAATGTTGAGTTCCTGGATATTTCTAGCTCCGGGAACTCCAAACCCTCGCGCAAAATCTTGAATCTGTAAACGAGGGTTTACGAACGGACTTGGCAGCTACTAGGGAATACCTGCAGAAGGCCAGAGATAACAACGCCGGTTTCCGGAGGACCATCAGTCAATTGTCTCGTATAGTAAAGCTTCTAATGAAATTATTAGGCTACAGTTTGATTAACGTTTTGAATCCAGGCACGAAATGTTGCTGCAGTTTCCGACCCAGCATCACCAATTCAAGGTCCCAGTGCACAAAATTCGGTCGAGGTTTCACAGGCACCATTAACCGAGATCACAAATGTCAAGCAAGAGCCTAAGGTTGACGTTGATATTAACTTATCTTTCAATTTCAATGATGTAACGATTGTCGCTGAACCAAATGGGACATTGATGCCCATGTCATCCAGTCGACAAGAAGCTCTAGCGTCACTCCCTATCATCATCCCCAACATCAGCATCAATGACGAAGATAATAAGTTCACTCGTAGCTTTACGAGTGCCGCGATTGGAGGTAGCATCCAGTCTCTAATTGTTCGGTATGTCAAATATAGTTCTGGAAAATATAAAAGATATTTATTGACTGATGGAGGAGAGTATCACACAGCGGTACAGACCTTGCGAGGGGTCGGAACGTCGAAGAGTATCTATGCCCGAGATTGGATCACAATCCTTGGTGTCCTTCCACCCCTGGGCAACACGGCTATATGTTCGTTGGTCTGGGTAGGGAGAAAGATACATACACGACCCCAGAAATGCGCAACCTGTTTGTTGGACTTCCTAAATGCAGTCACAAAGGTGAACGATATTTCACGTACCTTGGCGTGTACAGAGTCAGTCGCGTGGACTCGCTGAGTGTTACAGAATGGGGAACCCTTGACGATAGGGTACGCTTGAGTCCTTGATCTTAAAAGCCGCATTTGGTTTGACTCGCGGTACCCTAAACAGGTCAAGCAGAACTATGTCCAAATCACAAAAAACAAGGCCAAAGATACACGAATTAAAGAAGATATTCTAGCAGCTTACGATTCCGGAGAACTTTCCATTCCCTGTGTCCAACTTGAGTGTATAGACTTTGACGAGGAACTGTATGCTGGGCTTCTTGCGTTCCGCGCCAGGCATGGTACTGCCCAGCGCGGCCGAATTCCCAAACGAAGCCGCGATGATGACTGTGAAGGTAATCCTCACTTGCAACAGACCAAACGGAGTGCTAGCAGCCGTGTGTTGCAAAACTGATTCCATTATTGTCGACATACCCTACTTCAACATTCTGGTCTACGCCTGCTCTCGTGATACTCTCCTTCTTTATCTGATTTACTTCTTTTCCTTCATTCAACGAGTTAACTTATTTCTTATTTCTGTTGAATTTGGAACCATGTTCTATCATTATCATCATTTGCATTTCCTGTAGTCTGTATCTATGACTCCTCTATGAGTCAGTTGATATGATAATAACTACTAAACTACTAAACCTCGCAATGAGACCGATGGTCCACATTTAGACATTGACCTTGCAAATTTACTATAGGTTAGGGCAGTTGATATCCCTGCCAAATAATCTATCTTCAATCTATCTTCCTATCTCAGCTGCAGCAGAGCTTGTCTACAATATATCATTTTCCAGTACCCCGAAAGAATTCAATCCACCATGACACTTCAAGAGTTTAGCCTGCTCTTGTTGCTGTCCAACTAACTGCTCCAGATTGATTGAGCCATGTTGACTCATGTTGTAATAAAAAAAAAGGGGGGAGAGAGAGAATCGACTGGTGTGGGTGCACATATTTGCAACTCCAGCATAAAAACATCTTACTCATCTTACTCTGTGAGCGTGAGCTCAACAATGAGCTCAACAATGATTGAAAGATGATGACCAAGCCTTGATGTGCTGAATATAAGCAACTACAACTCCTATCATGCCCGGCAGACTCAAGAAACACACACCGCTTAAGAACCCGGGTTGGTTTATTGTAACTACTAAATATACCCAGCATCTTATCCCTTCTCAGAACGCCCTTACCTTGCCCTCGGACTTGAAGGTTCAGCAAACAAGTTCGGTGCAGGAGTAATCAAACACTGCGAGGACGGCGCAACATCTGTGCTCTCAAATGTTCGACATACATATATCACGCCTCCAGGACAAGGATTTCAGCCTCGCGATACAGCTCTTCACCATCGTGAATGGGCACTTGAAGTAATCAGTGACTCATTAAAGAATGCGGGCGTGTCTATTCACAGCATCGACTGCATCTGCTTCACTCAAGGTGAGCCTTTGTAGAGTATTGTAGTCTTGTATTGCTCACCGTCTTGGATAGGCCCCGGAATGGGTGCACCCTTGCAATCTGTTGCGCTGGTAGCTCGCACGCTATCATTGTTGTACAATAAACCTCTGGTTGGTGTAAATCATTGTGTCGGGCGTGAGTCGCAGATTTATCAGGCAATCACATATCACCCCTGATATCCCAATAGACATCGAGATGGGTCGCGAAATTACTGGAGCAAACAATCCCGTTGTTCTATACGTCTCTGGCGGCAACACCCAGGTAATTGCATACTCTCGACAGTGTTACCGTATCTTTGGCGAGACCTTGGATATTGCTGTTGGCAACTGTCTGGATCGCTTCGCCAGAGTTATAAATCTCAGCAATGATCCCAGCCCGGGCTACAATATAGAGCAAGCAAGCAAGAGGTAAGCGCATTCTTGACTATCCGAATTCACACTGACGAGCCTCAACCAGAGGAACGCGACTAGTACATCTGCCTTACGCAACAAAGGGAATGGATGTCAGTCTGTCTGGAATCCTGACATCTGTAGAGGCTTATACGCTGGATAAAAGGTTCCGTCTCGACGGTCAGCCACTAGATGGGAATGACACCGATATCATCACCCCTGCTGATTTGTGCTTTTCTTTGCAAGAAACTGTTTTTGCGATGCTGGTTGAGATCACAGAACGGGCAATGGCCCACATCGGAAGCAAGGAGGTATTGATTGTCGGAGGGGTTGGCTGTGAGTGATCGTTGATTCTTCTTGGGTACGATCAGACTATATCCTTGAGCAGGCAACGAGAGGTTACAGGAGATGATGAGAATTATGGCCCAGGAGAGATGCGGTCAGGTATTTGCGACGGACGAGAGGCGAGTGTTTTCTAGCTGAATCGCTGCTTACAAATTAATGGTTGATAGGTTCTGCATCGATAACGGTATTATGATCGCCCAAGCTGGCCTCCTGGCGTATCGAATGGGCCAGACGACCCCCCTTGCGGAGAGTAAGTGTACACAAAGGTGAGACGAATCCGGTTCTTTCTTCGCCAAATTTTTTATGTCCCTTATAGGTTCCGAACAGATAAAGTACATGTTGCATGGAGAGCATGAAGTGGTCACATGCAAACCTTCCATAAGACTTGGAAGTAACATTCGTCCAAGAGCTGAAGTATTAGACAGATAGCGTTGAGCAGGCAGCATGCTGATTGACACGATCCTTCAATATTGAATTACTGCATATAGATATGTACACAGGCTGTCTCTCCTGCAGTTGTTCATGTAGAGCTGTCTACGTACTTCCAAATCAGCTTTGAGCCCTCGGTAGTCATTAAATCCAATTTGCAGGAGACCTCATCGAACACTTGCCACCACCATTCATGCAGTATGCCAAAGTGCAGCGCGTTCACATCCGGATTTTTCCTGGACAACCATGGTTTATCAGGGAGGATGTAATGGACGCACCGCACTTTTTCATCGTCCCATACGTCTGGGTGGACAGTTCGAAGCATTCTAAGCGCGTTATATTCCCATGAGATAGGTATCCACTTCCCTTCATAGAATTCCGAAAGTAGGTCCTGATCCGGGAAAATGTAACTCGTGAGCTTGGAGCTGGATGAGATAAACTTGAAGAGCTTATTGGCCTGTTCCATCGAAGGAGTGAGAACAACTGTTCCAGAGTTAAGTAGTCTATGTGTACGAGGCGCATTGGGGATCTTTTTGTCTGATGTGGCGTTGATCTGGGCATAGGAAGAGTATGCACAGTTCTCGGGTGTCCTGTTGTTTCAACTTGAGTTGACAGCACATGAAGCATGAATGTATGCTTCACGTACCAGTCTCCCGGGTAATGTTTGAACTTGCGAGGGTTACAAGCACAAACGTAGGTAGCGGCAATTTGGTCCCCAGCCAGGTCGAGGTCGAAGAGGTCATCCATGTTGCGCCTGACCAACATGTCACAATCCAGTAAAACAACGCGCTAGAAAGCACTGTCAGTGGCAATGTAGGAGTCCAGCCAATCGATTCCTGACACGAAATTCAAACAACTCAAATGCCCTGTTCGCGAAGTCAGGTCCCGCCACAAGAGTGGTAATAGTTGATGCTGACCTTAATTTCGTCCATGTATCGACGAATCGATCCTCGCAGAGTTTCTCACCAGAAGTGGAAGTAGGGCAAAGTGACTGAATCTCCCTCAATATTATGCCACTCTTTTTCAGGATGTCTCTGGCATCCTGGGATACTGGGGGAGTGACCATTACTACAAGTGGATAGCGGGGAGTAGTGGATCGTAAGCTATAGTAAAGGACCAAAACTCCGGGCAGATATGATGTCGTCGTGAGCAATGTAACGTATGCGCAAGGAGCGTCTTTGTCCATGAGGAAAGTGAGGAGATATCAATGAGTGGTAGGGGGTTGGATGACCCACTAGCAAGTCTGAATTTCGCCGCCATCTGAAGAATCCCACGCGAGGAACAAACAAATGCGTCATACCATACCATCAGGACCTGCTCCAATCGGTCATGACAAGCAACGGGACAGAAAATCGAGAGTAATGTCTGCAACTCTCATCCGGCCAGTAATCCAGGAATACTTGAATGTCATTCCAGACCTTATATCAGTACGAGGATAGATCACAATATTCGTGGCACGAGAGGCAGGACGACGTAACTTGCTAGGATCCAATAAGAAAGGTTGGTTGCAGGAAAATATTCACATGCAGTACTTGTCAAAACGGGTTTTCTCCAAACCCTACCACCTGGGCCCCACAGTGACGCCGCGGACATACTGTCGGGAGCCCAAACTCGTGTTGACGCAGATGCGTCAATCGACCGTTTCAATAGACACCGTGATTTACATTGTTCCTACTTAGTACTGAACCCATGCCTGACACGAAGTGCACCTCAGTTCTCGCGCTGCTTCTAGCAACTGAATCTGATGAGTGCATAGGGAGATATTCCGTCTCACGTTCTGAATCACATCATTCTCATCATTCTCACTGTTTCAGGGTCTCACAGGAGGTGGGCACGACGTTGGAAAATGCGGTGCCGACGTATAACAGTCAGTCGGCCTGGATTCAGTAGAGGACGATCAGGCTCAGTTAGGCTAGTCACTAGCTTGGTCAAATTTATAGATTCAAAATCAAATAACTCTCCTCAACGAGCCATGATCCAGCCTGGTGATCATGTCCTAGGACATAATTCCCGGTGATGCCGGTACGGTACGTACTGCGGTATCCGGCAGGTACCACAATATATTTAGCATTGATTGCGCTTAGTCAGATGCCCTGAATATGTAAATATGCAAAAATAGATTATGACCAAATGTGATAGTCACATCTATATATATATATTTAAATCAACAATTTATTACACGGAGCGCGATGGCAGACCGTGGTAGCTACTTCTTAAATAGGACTAAAAGAAAAAGAAAAAGAAAAAGAAAAAAGAAAAGAAAAGAAAACTAAATCAAAAGAAAAAGAAAAAATATATACAATGCTATAGCTGCAACAATATTGCAAGCTCATTCAGGTTGTTTTCCAAAAAGGATATGAATTGGAAGAGAGTTTCCCTTCCCAGATTCCAGCCCTTGTTAAATCTTCTACAGTTATAAAGGATGTGATATCTTGTTTTGATTGGATATAATCCACACAGACAACTGAATTTTTCTCTTGAGAAAAAATAAAGTCAGTATTCTCCTATTGGAGCATGATGTCAGAGTTGCAAAGCTTGTACTTGTTTTTTCTAATATCTTTTTATTTTTATTTTATTTTATTTTAATCTTCTGAACTTAGGATTAGGGTTTAGCATGATATTACTAACACA
>Ga0157363_1005158_pt1 | contig 12151 bp, 13 predicted proteins | sample AttsexASBM1_FD_111477 | JGI IMG/M metagenome (GOLD analysis project Ga0157363, IMG submission 111477) | Fungus gardens microbial communities from leaf cutter ant in Ribeirão Preto, State of São Paulo, Brazil - Atta sexdens ASBM1 | ecosystem: Host-associated > Fungi > Mycelium > Unclassified ...
CATTCAATCTCGGCTTATCTTTCAGGCCCGGGAATGTGAAATCGGCAGCAAATTTATGGACTTGACGATTCCGATCGACTGGTGACCCGTCGGTCAAGATCAATGCAGTCGGATGTCGGATGAACGTTGACGACTTGCGGTTACGGATCGCGTCCAGTGGCGCGTGAATCAGCATTTATATATATCGCAACAGGCAATTAAGAGTCGACTTGAATTCGGGTGCATAGACCACGACCGGATGAGCAGGTGGTTTCAACTGCCTTTTCGAGTGCTGGAGACTCGTGTTAGAATATGATATATATAACATTTTTGGAGATGTGTAATATAGGTTCCAATAGCTAAGTGGTTATAGCATGCGATTGCAGATCGCGGGGTCGGGTGTTCGAATCACCCTTGGAACTATTTTTACCACATGAGTCAGTGATCAAAATTTAACGGCGGTCCGATCATCCCAAGGGTTTTTGTTTCACACCACGAACTTCGGTATTTGCCTCTGACGCGATGCACAAAGCTTACAATCCTTTTTTTTTCCATGTCCGTAATTCTGTGAGACACAGGCTACGAAGCTCATACTCAACAGAATCTATCGAGCCCACTGTAAAGATCACAACTCTTCCAAATAATATTCGTGTCGCAACGGAGGCAACACCTGGCCACTTTTCTTCAGTTGGTCTTTACGTCGATGGTGGTTCGCGTTATGAATGGTCGGAAGTTTCAGGAGTCAGTCATTTCTTGGATAGAATGGCTTTCAAGGTTCGTTTTTATTCTGGCGGGCTTTGTGGCATATTGAACTATATGTATTAGAGCACACGAACTCGGACCAATGAGGAAATGTCTACTGCAGTACATTCCATAGGAGGACAGATTATGTGCTCCTCTTCTCGAGAGTCTATCATGTACCAATCATCTCACTCCCACCAAGCAACACCTCTTGCCCTTTCACTCATCTCTGACACTGTCCTCAATCCCTCATTCTACCCTGAGGAAATAGAGGCTCAAAGAGATGCTGCATTCTATGAAGTCAGAGAGATTCAAAGCAAACCGGAGATGATTCTTCCTGAAATTCTTCACTCTGTCGCCTACGGAGAGACGGGACTGGGAAATCCATTGCTTTGCCCCGAGGACCGCATCAATAAAATTGATAAGTTTACCCTTTGTAAAGGGATGAAGGAATGGTATAGACCGGAACGCATGGTGATAGCGGGGGCTGGCGTGCAGCATGAAGAGCTCGTCGAACTTGTAGACCGGTGTTTTTCATCACTGAAATCTACTGGCCCAGCTCAATTTGCAAGCTCCCGTACTAACGTCAATTCTTCAATCCCTACACACCTTCTTAATACTCCAACCCCCTCTGTCGCCAAGTCCCTTACACGAGCTGCTTCTTATCTATTTCCCCATGCCGTTTCATCTCCCGCGACTCCGAAAAGCCCTACCTCTACATATACAGGTGGACACCGTTTCGTACATGACCCCCAAGCTGAGTTCAATCATCTCTACGTAGCTTATGAGGGCGTAGGTATTCATGATGACGACATTTACACAATTGCAACTATGCAAGTACTCCTTGGGGGCGGTGGTAGTTTTTCTGCAGGTATGTTCAGATAATACAGACTCGTACGACTCTCACACTGTTATAGGGGGACCTGGAAAAGGAATGTATTCACGGCTTTATACCCACATCCTCAACTATTATCCGCAAATTGACCATTGCGCATCTTTCCACCATATTTATACCGACTCATCGCTTTTCGGCCTCTTTGCTTCTTTTGTCCCTGCTGCTTCTGGTCTTAAGAATGGTAATACACCAGGACAGATACTTCCCCATCTTGTGCATCAACTGAGTTTGCTACTTTACGCTGTCATTCCCCCAGTCGAACTCAACAGGGCCAAGAATCAGCTCAAATCAAGCTTGATGATGGCTCTAGAAAGTCGTGCTGTTGCGGTCGAAGACCTTGGTAGACAGGTAGGTTGAACCATTCTCATCAGTATTTGAAAATGATTGATGATGGGTAGATTCTCGTTCATGGGCGCAAAGTCCCCATTACGGAGATGATAGAAAAGATCGACCAGGTTGACAGTAATGCCATTCGTCGTGTTGCCGCGAGGATATTTGGTCCCGAGTCTGGTAGCAAACCTACTCTTGTCTGCATGGGTCATGAGGACACTGGTAATTTCCATGATGTCTTCAACAAGTATGGGGTTGCAGCAGGCAAATAGATACCTGAGTGGTGTATGTCTCTCTTACGATATTTCTTAACAGATAGGATCGCTAGGTGATGTCTAACAGGTCTCAGGCATACAACACACCGTCATGAATGCAGTGAGAGTAATAGTACAAATATCATATCTCCACAAGTAGTGCACAAGAATTGGAGAAATAAAAGCAATGAGTCAATAGGGTACCTTCAACTTACGCCATTGTGAAGCGCGAGTTGTAGCAAGAAAAATCTGTGAGTTAGGCTGATTACTCATCCATGCACCTTGTTGTTGAGGAATCAAGTTGGTAATCTGCTTAATCATGATCAAAACGAATTCAAGTCACTAGAATGAGGGAATATACCCGGAAATGATTGCCGACATCAATCGCCCCAGGTTTTGCTCCTTCAGATAGGGTCAGAGTCAAAGCATCCCATACCGTGAGTTGAGCGTGTCGATGAGCAGGGCGTCGATATGTTCGTGAATCCTCCACTATGATAACCCTGAAGCTGCGAATGTCTCTAGGGGGACATGTCGCCTTCCATAGCGTCACTTTAAAAGTGGCATGAGAGCAAATAATTCATACTTTACCTCAAGCCCTCGAGCAATTTCCTCTCCGGCATGCTCACATTCGGCCTTCAGACACTGCCGAGTATGTCTGGCGAGCCAACCCGCATCCTGAGCACTGATCTGACTTAACATTCCCATTGCTTCCTCGTGCTCCTCTAATTGATCGTACAGCCCCTCAATATGATTCGGTGGTTCGTCTGGTCAGTGGCCATGAGTCTGCTTTAATGTCTTGACAAGACAAAGGGTACAAAATATAAGAAGCGGTCTTACGTACCGTCCTTGCGTGGATGAAAATGATTTCCTGCTCGGCGCTCTAACCTGCCAATATACGACTCATATCTGGATACTTTCTTTTCAAATTGTGTGCGGAGTTTGGAAGCTTCCCAATCGCGTTTTTTCTGTCAGACATTAAGGGTACGTGTGTTGCTCGGATCTCAGGAAATATTCACCTTCCATTCCTCGTTGATTCTCGTCTCTTCCACTTCACCCCTGGGTCCTTCTTTCCGCTTTCGTCCATCTGGATCCGTAATGAATTCGATAAACCCAATTGCATGTGTCTCGATAAGAACCAGGTTCAATAGCATTTGATCAGATCTATATGCAAATACTTACCTTGACCACTACAACGTCCATGGCCGCAATTGAACCACCATCTGGGGTCAAACTATGCATCGTGGAGATGCAAGGCTCTCCAACGAAACCCAGTTTAGCATCCCAAGGAAGCAAATGAGACGAGTTTCCACTGAGAATCAGTTTCACAGAATTATAAGCATCTAAAATTTCCTGCGGCTCTTTGCGTTCCGAGTCGAGCTAAAGTTTTGTTCAGTATTAATATTTCAATGTTTGAGCAAAACCAACCCCTACCCTCGCACCAGCGACGCCAATCTTCCTTCCTATCCGAATAACACCCTTTTTCACGGCCCTTGTCATGGGTGCATCAATCTTCGCTCTCAGACGATACCATCCATCAGTAACCTCAAGTTCCGGACACATGATACTTCGGTGGTCTTCTGCCTCAATCCAAGATACATTGGACACACATAGAGCTAGAGGTCGTGCGGCGGATGCATCTTGAGCGGCAATCAATCGTAATGCAGGTCTTCTCGCTTGATTAAGTTCTCGTTCATATCTACAATTTTCAATCAGACAGTGGCAAGGGAATCAATGGCCAAGGTGCTGACCGATACAACAATTGTCGTTTGACTTCTGTCCAACACCACCGCTTGGTTCTTGACTCACTCTCACTATCCGGATCTAAGGCAACCATTCCGGCCAACTTCCAGAGAACCAGGCTCCAATGGTTATCGATCCATGCTTTAGTAGTCAGTATACACCCTAAATCATGGAGTTCTTTAAGAGCAGCTGTAGGCCCCAATACTTGGGCGGGTCGATCTGTTTGTGACGGAGGCAAGGTCGATGCGGTGTGGAAGGAATAATAAGCAGCAAGTGTAGGAGTTATTTGCTGGAGCTCTTGTATGTTTCTTCGCACGCATTCAGAAATCGCGTTGAGACTATCCAGGACTGATTACCCACATATCCATGTACTCGAAATCTTCCTGGTAAAATTGCTGGGGGCGAAATCCCGATGCGGCAAGTGTTTTCCGGTTAGCTGGAGGTCCTAAGATAAGTTAGCCAACATTTATCGGGAAAAGGGGCGTGAAAGAAGACACACTGAGGTCGAAGAAGGACTTGAACAGCTTGGTTCCCGGGCGCCGCGAAGGGTCGTAAAGAGACGCTGCAGAGGTGCAGGCGACAGAGCGTGTGCGTCCCTTTTGTATTGAGTCTTGTAGTTTCGTCCATCCAGGCTCTCCGGGGCGCATCCCAGGTTTAAAAGGTGTAACAAAAGGTCCAGGAGTCTTGCGTTGCGTGTTTGCCGGAACCCGGACGGGGGTTTGAAAGCTCGATAGTTTCGAGGCAAGAAGGTTGGACCTGAGGGGTGTCGAGGGCATTGTTGGGTGATGGGATGACACGTTGGCCGCAGAGGCCAAGTCAGCTCCGGAGTTCGGAGGCGAACTCACAAATGTGGATCTCGGAGCGTTTTTGAGCAAGGGTGACCTAAAAGGTTTCTGTTTCGCTCTAAGTTGGTCAATGGCTTGTGGTTTTCCGGGAACTGAAGGTCTCGAGAATCCAGTTGGTGTTGGAGTGCTGGGTGTCTGAGGTCCATTGTCTAGGTTCTGGAGAGCAGGACGATGATATATAAGTTTTGCATCAGTCTGGGTCTGAGTCTTGGGTTGGTCCCTGGTCTTAGCCAGAGGGTCGACGTTTTCAGAATCTGCCGAATCATCATCCCAGATCTCCCTCAAGCGTGCTTGGGCTTGGGCGAGCGCAGTTGTGGAAGGCGCAAGGGTGGCCTTTGACCGAAGGCACATAAAACTAGCTGTTGAAGTCGAAGTAGGGACGAGTGTGGCAGTCTGGAAGTTCATAGGTTTGAACCATTCATCAAATTCCTGTGCTGTATGTGAATCAGATGATAGAGAGCATTTTTCAGGCTGATGGGTGGTGATTTGGCTTGATGAGGCCAAGGCGAAGCCAAAACCTGGCAGCACTGAGGATGCCTCGGTGGATTCTGAGAGTTGATTGGTAAACGGATTTTCTGGGTCATCTATGATGTCTGAGGAAGTTGGAGTTCCGGATGGTAAAAGCGTGGTGGCCTTGGAAAAACCAAGCTTTGGCTGCACCACAAACGCGTTGCCGAGTGCGTCTGACTGAACTATACCATCTGATGATAAAAGACGGAGCTTCTTTTTCACAGGAGAGCTAGGCGGGGTTTGTTCTGTAGTTCAGAGAGTTAGCAAGTAGCAATGTTGAGGAGATCGACATGGACACACCGTATGGCCGCATATGAGGAGGAGGAGCAGCGCTGAACGACACGGACACGCGCACGTCACGTGGTTCCATCGTGGATGGAAGACATACATACATCTGCTTGCACTGCCGTTGATAGTCTCCTGGCCAATGCAGGGTACCACACGAGATACACATGGCTATGTAGACAATGTGAATGTATCCCGAGGGAGATCAGATGGAACTAGTGTACGGACAATAGATGTATTTGGCATTTCAATAGATAGTGGATGGATTGAGCTAGGGATAGACTAGACACACATGGGTGGAGTGTTTTCCCCATTACAATATACAAATTATACAAATATCGATTCGGATTACAAACTTGTCTTTGCCCACATAGGTTTCCTCATCAAATCGCTTCTGGCCCTCCTCAAGCACGACGTCCAGCGTGCTTTCAACTCTCCTCTTGTCTCGCCTGTATTCATGAACGGAACAACAGCGAGTCAATCCACAACCGCGTCTACCAAACCTGCCAAATCTCCACCCCCAGGTCCTACTCCTCCTGTACCTGCCTCTGCTCCCCCTGTGCCTCCGTCAACTGCACAGCCGTTCGTTCGACCTCCAGCTACATCACAACCAGCACCTACCCCAGTCAATGGCACCCAGACCACTAAGAACAAGAAGCGGAATGAACCTCCAGTTGATCCCGTCACGATGTATGAAAGCGTCAAGAACCGTATAGCTGCTCTGGAAGAGGAAGAGGTCCTTGAGGAGGAAGAGGAGAGACGGTTCGGTGTGTTATTCGCCCTCTTTCTCTGCCTCGTCGTCTGACCTGTGACATACCCACAGCCGAGGAGGCCCAGAAATCCATCAAGGGCATGGAGGAGAACGCCATTCATGCCAAGTATTTCGAGTTGGTCAGAAACTTAGTCTATGTAAACTCTCATATATTCATTGAGGTGCAACTCAGTTTGCAGAGTTCAAACGTGCCGAGCGAGATCATGCAAAAGAGAAACAAAAACTAACCAAGGACAAAGATGCAGGTACGAGGCAATTGGCCATTTATGACCAATCTATCTCATCTCTGTCCTAGCGAAATCGCAATTGACTAAGGCGAACCAGGGCAAAGCCAAGATTGAAGGTTTGGCTCGTGAACTACAGAAGGTACAACTGATATGTTTTCATTCCTCGAATTTACTTTTATCCGATATTTAGGAGAATAAGCGTCTGCGAGTGTGTAAAATGATCATCTCCTCGATTTTCTGCTTATGCTATCCAGGAGGACAACAAGATTCTTAAGCAGGAGTATGACGACTCACAGAACGAAGTACGCCACCCTCCCCATTCCCCTTGTCTCATTTTCGTTCATCTAGTTGTACAGCTGTTGGAAGTGCGGAATAATTTGGCAAGACAAGACACCAAAGTTAAACTCCAGGACGATAAATACCGTGAGATGCCCGACATCGTCATCAAAGTTATCTGTCGTTATCGCGCCGAACTTTTCTTCAAGATCTCTCGCAAGACTAAACTTTCTCGTTTGTTCAGCACGTTTACAGAACGCATGGAGGAGCCGGGCAAGAAGGTCGATGGCTCCAGCTCCGTTGCCAGGGTCGAAGCAACGAAGGAGGCAAACTCTGCAAGCAAGCCCAATCTCCAGTTCATTTTCACACATAATGGACGGTCGCTCGATGACGAACAGACGCCCGAAGATGTCAACATGGAAGACAAGGATGAGATTCTGGCTGTTGAATTAATGGACCTCACTGAGAATGCTGAGGATGTCGAGGAATGGGTGCGTGAAGTCAAGCCCTCATTCCATACGCCTACAAAACAAAACATCGAATCCCAATCATCGTTGTTGATACACAGGAGGAGCATCTCGAACCTCAACAAGAGCGACTCAAGAAGAGTTGGAATGAGGATGCACAAGAGTAGGCCCAATAATAAACCTCTCTTTCCGTGGCTGACGTCCATCAGGGCGAAGAAAACATTGGAAGATATCTTCGATGGGGTGTGAGTCCCCTCGATAATTCTTGGCTATCTTTCTTCATCGATTTTTTTAGTGTTCGAGAACGGCTGAAGGACGTCCTCCGCCAGTATGAACTACGAGAACGGCATTTTGAATGTCTTATCCGGTCGAAAGAGCTCGAAGTTCTTCTATCTCGAGCGCGCGCAGCAGAATCCAAGGAGCTGCTCGAAGTCGAGCGGAATCGGGCAGAAAAATTAGAAGAAGAGGTGGGCATTCCTATGTTCCCTTGATTATCGCATTTTCGTTACCTTGCTTCTTGGGTATGCCTTTGCTCAACCTGTCTTCTTCTGTTCTCCCTCTTGTTTCTTTTGCCTCTTCTGCCGGCCTTCGCTTTATGGTTGACTCGACCGCAAGAAGGTCCAGCAACTCAAGAGGGAAGTGGAAGATGTGCAAGGTGACAAGAACATCATTATCGACAAGCTTTTGACCTGCTGTAAAGAAGTCAGTATAATTACTTCCTTTACTTCCACCAAGACGCCCATCTCACCGGGGTCTGGCCCACCTTGGGCGTAGTTAAAACAAAAGCCCACTGCAGACAGAGCTCAACGGCAATTTGCAGCGTTCAAAGAAGAACTGGAGAAGCTGGAAAAAAAGATACCGAGGGTTAAAATTAATGATGGGGCTGGGTAGGTGTCATTGACAGGAAATACATTGATTCTGTTACCCTCGGATGGGTTGAGCAGCATTTGTAAAGCCCGACAGCGGTGAAAACAATTATAATGCATTAAAACATACGATTCATTCTACCAGATTGCGGTATTCAGCCATTACTATGATTTACACAAATGCCATTTCAAGTCCGTTGTCCAACAGTAATCCAGAGGGTAGCTACGAAAAGAATAAAAAGTGTCTAGATCAGTGCATCCAGATCCTCTAGAGATCTCACGTGGCCTGACTTTGTGAATGTCTTCCCCTTGACGTCCTTAAGGCCCTCCCCACTATAAGTTACCAGAGGCGAGAGCTCAATAGTGACACCAGCCTTGACATTGGCTCCAGCATCTTCCAAGAAGCGTCGGTGCTGGGCGAGCAAGTCACGTCGACTAGTGTCAGGATCATCTGAACCAGCACCAGGCGCGTTCTTTAGAGGACTGAACTCATCACACCTCTCCACCTCCAGAACGGCAAAGCGTTGCGTTAGAGGAAACACGTCAAAAATGAACATCTCGAGCTTCATGCCGTTCGGTTTCTCGGGTTTGACTGTCTGGCCCGACTCTAAATCAACGTGAGGAATCTTTTTGCGGGCAATGTGGGGTATAAGTTGGTCTTCGAAGCTTTCCCCGCGTTTGAGAAATTCAGTGGTGTAAAAATGGTTGACTATGTTGCCAGCTCGGAAGGCGAGTTCACCAGTCTCTGGGTCTCGTCGCTCAGCTTGCTCCCTCGAGATTTCGGAGTACTCGACAACTCCATAATTATTGTTGCGAAGAGCAATAACACCGACAGACTCTGAAGGTGATGCCTTCGGGACGACCTTGGCAGCACAATCCGCTCGTTTTTGGATACCATAACCAAGGAAAATGGGATCCGCCACACGAACCAGGCAGTTGTCAACACAATATGCATGGACATAAAGAATGCCGCGTTTCTGAAGATCGGAGAGAACGGAATTGGAATTGTCCAGAGACAAGGGAGCACGGATGGCGGCATATACTCCACCATTCCCGTCAGGAGCAACAGCCACGCGAGAAGAGGTTTCCATAAGAACCTTGCCATCCATTGTCAGACAGGGGAGTGTACCTATCCAACAACCATGATAAACAGGAGTAGATCTCAGTCCGAGGAACAACAAACCTTGTTCAAAGAATATGACATCGGTTGGGGCCAAGCCAAAGTAAGAGTTTTGTTTGAAAAACTCTTCGGTATCATGACGAGTCGGGCCACTCGTCATGACATACCAAGGAATGATCACAGATCCAACAGGCATGTTATATTCTTGTTCTGCGAGGTGCTGAAGGCGAGCGATGCGCTCGGCCTGATACTGGAATAGAGATTTATGAGATGGAAGGCCAATGTCATAACATCCCTTCGGGGCAATGCTGCCCAGGCGAGTTCCTTGACCACCTGCCAGAAGCAAAACCCCGACCTGGCCGTTGGAGATAGATTTGAGACCGATCCTGGACCATTCCTGTTTCTTTTCAAGATTGCCAACGACAGAATCAGTTGCGTCCTTTGGGATTGGCTCGATAACCTCAAATTGAGCCGTTGGATCACTCAAAGTGGCTTCCCCAGCTGTAGCTTTTTCGTACATGCGATTGACGCGCTCGATATCGAGAGCCTCAAGCTGGCCGGCGAGAGCTTTCTGGGCGGCGGGGTCGAGCTTGGACCAGAATTTGAGAACATGTCCTTGGCTAGCTGCTTCGTAGCGAGCAGAAAGTTGACCGATGGACATGATGAAGGTGCAAAGTAAACGGTTGGCAGTGACGCAAGCTGGCAATTATATGCTAACGAAATAGAACTCGGTGTTTGCCGTCGACCTGCAGTGATGACTTGTTGTCATGTACACGTTCCGTCTCGACGAAAGGCAACCTATTGTATCGGCTGCTCACTGGCGATATTTGAGCATTCCTTCATGGTTCATCCAGAGTGCTTTGCAGCCATCCTACCTTCTTTGTGTCCCCATCATGCTGATAAACTCCTAACTCACTTCCTTGTTAAGACATAGAGGGAGAAATGATTGTTGGAAAATCCCATTTTTTCCATTGTCCTTCCACGTGTCTGGTCTCCCTAACCAACTTCGATTCCCTAGTCACTCACGCTCAAGACTACTCTTGCACGTCTGTTACTATACGAGAACCAGAATCGCATGCCTATTTTTCCCCGTTCACGCTCCCTGGACTAATGTTCCTGTTCTTCGTGCATTGGAACAACAATCACGTCAATCTGCCCAATCGTCGGTTCTTGGTAGGTGTGTGAACGTTGTTATCTCTCGTGGTGTCCAGCGTTTCTGGACAGCACATAGAAATTACACTTAGCAGTCTATCGATTACGTAATCTCTTTGCGTCCTTTTCCCCTAGGTACATTCGACTATGCCACAGCTCATTTCAGCCAGCCCGTCAGCCCTGTCTTCCCTCATAGCTCCCAGAAGGTCCCCAGCGTCAATATCCAGCCATTGGTTCGTCCTGGAGATCCGTTAAATAACACTGATTCCACTCATTTCTAGCTGTAGATCACCTCTTCAATTTTTGACTCGTGTTATCGATGGGTGGACCTTTGTTCAATTCGCTGGTCATGATATGATATCACCCTGTCGAACCGCTGAAACATCTTCATTACCGAGAATCACTTTGCGCAAGTCGCCACTGCGAAGCGAGGAAAAGATGACACTGACCTTTCTCACTTAGCTAATAGCGATACAATGTCAGGTTTGCATCTCAATTGGCTGCTGGGCATCTGTCGTCTCTGTTGACAAGCATAAATACACACCCCTGTTAACATGGGCTGGCCTGGCAAGACCATGCTGAGAAAATCACTATCACAGGTAGGTCAAAACCATGGTGGAATAGCAACTGCACAAAAGGCTCTCTTTCAATGCGACACTGGGGAGGATTGAAGTCAATTCAGCACCAAGACTACTAAGCAATAGAAAATTGCAGAAACAAATTAAAGGCTGTGGGACTCAATAGCCTGAATGAAACAAGACAAACTTCTAGCATGTAAATCTTATTGTCTAAAGGAAGATCTTGCCATGATCTAAATGATTTGTAAGATGCTCTCTGTGGATTATACAATTCTACTAATGGCTAAGGAATGGATGTTGGCATACTAAATGAATTAGATTCCAAACCCACAAGAGAATGAAGGCAATCCTCTAGCAAAGAGGTTATGGATGTGTTTGATACATGCTTGTTATAATACAGCCCTGGACAGCATTTCTTTCAATATGGGTTTACTTTTATTTTTACAAAGTTTATTTCTTTTGATATTCTTTTCTTTTAGTTTTAGTTTCTTTTATTTAGTGATGGAGGATCACGTGATATATGCATGTGACTATGTCACATGAAGTGACATCATAGGTCTAGAAAGTAATAGAAGATTCTAGTACAATGACAGCAGGAAGCATAGCTATAATATGTCTGTTTTATAGTTAGAGTATGGTAGACTCATAGACGACATATGTAGCCTTAGGATAGGACAACTAGTGCAGGGCATGGACCATGATGTATTAGTATAAATAGTGTACATTGTAGTAGCAGGAACTCTGTTGAGTTTCTCTTGTAAATTCTAATACAAGAATTGTCAGGAGTATAGTATGAAGTACATATATAGTACCAGCCAGATGTCAAAGCTAAGCTTGACATTGCACACTTTTAGCATAACTAGTTCAGTGGCTGGTCTGTTCCTGACAAGAATGATAGAGATATACTGGTCTTATATATAAGTCTATGCATTTTTACTGTTATAGTGTTGTAGCAACCACTCGTCACTCAAGGACAAATGATCTCACAAGCAGCAAAGCTCTCCAGTGGGCTATCAAGTAAAGAGTGGGGATTACAAGAGAACTCGACAAGGAGCCCTCGCTGCATTGCTCCTCTATTTATATAATTTACAAGTGGTCCGTGCTACAACAATAC
>Ga0157363_1005159_pt1 | contig 12150 bp, 5 predicted proteins | sample AttsexASBM1_FD_111477 | JGI IMG/M metagenome (GOLD analysis project Ga0157363, IMG submission 111477) | Fungus gardens microbial communities from leaf cutter ant in Ribeirão Preto, State of São Paulo, Brazil - Atta sexdens ASBM1 | ecosystem: Host-associated > Fungi > Mycelium > Unclassified ...
TAAGTTATCTAAGCTTAAATCTTAAGCTGTAAAAAATTGACCAATCGCAGTTAAATGTGACAAGAATAATTTACTATGATTGGTCAATTTCTTACTTTAAGACTTATGGGCTATCTATAATAAGTCATTACTTAAGCTTTAGGTCTTAAGCTATAAGAAATTGATCAGTCATAATCGATTATTCTTCTCACATTCGAATGTGATTGATTAATTTCTTACTTTAAGATTTAAAGCTTAGGTAATAATTTATTGTAGAAAGTTTATTAATTTCACGTTCATTAATAAATAATTTATTCATTAATTTCAAATTCATTAATAAATAATTTTATACAAAATTATGTGTTGTATAAAATAAATATTTCTAACTAGATACAATAATTTTTAAAAGAATCAGAGATATATATTACTTACAAGAAAAGAACAATGTTCTTAATTTCTTTATCATGTCTGTTAGAATTATTTAAAAATTAGTATAAAATCGTTTTTTCTCTGTCTATTACCTTTTTAAAATAATTAAGCAATTGTAATGGAATAAATCTTCTTTGAAGATACACCATTATCTCTATCATTCTTCACCACACCAACGAGAAATTATTTTATTACAAGATAGTAAGCATTGTACCCATACGCATGTTTGATTATATTATCGTGCATAAAATTACAATTAAACATTATATCGTTATTGCAAGCTAACGAACAAATGAATCGTAAGCTAGTAGCAGATATATTAATGTTATATAAATATATTAACGAACACACACACGCATACACACACAATATTTTCCTGAATTAATATTGCATTGTAATCAGCTTTTAATTGTAAGAAGTGCCTCTTTATAACGTAATAAAATAAGACATCATGGATACATTCGGGAGGGAAACACCTCTGATAGGTGATCCACGATCTGGCAAATGTTGCTCGGACACTGGCGCGTATTTCATACCACTAATCGGAAGTTTGTTTGTGGATTGGATTGAGAAACCCCATGTGTGTTGAGTTATTTCGCGCGTGTACACGTGCGCATACATTCATTTATGTATGTGATATATTTATGTTGCACGTGACACGTGCTCTAGAATTACTAAATTTCTTCTCGACTAAAATTATAAAATGCGTATTAACTAATCTATGTATTCTCTTAATGACTTTTGTGCTATTCATCTGTTAATTTGCTCACTCTAAAATTAAGATTTTTAATAAAAGGAAACTGAAATTAATTCCTCAGAATTTCAAACAATTCAATGTTGAAATATACAAATAGTAATAGTATAAAGAACTCAAACAAATTAAATACAAAAAAAAATCGAAATAAATACGGACTAATAAGATTGTATCTCAATTACAGGTGCGTACACACAAAACAATATTAAATCAATATTAGATTTATAATTTATTTAACAAATTGTGATGTAACATTGATTTTCGAATGTTTCGACTCTATTTCGAGTCATCTTCAATGATAATTGAATAACAAATAAAATTTCGTCAGTCCATGAAGAATAAGATAATCACTCATTAATTTACAGATTGCCAAAACTCAAGTCAAATGTCTTCTTTAGGAACCGATGTAAGCTTTGGGTATTAAATAATGAATTAGTGAATTTTAAATAACCTTGAACTTAACGTTATTTACATCCATGACGTATTTAAGACGCGATGTCCAAATATTTGTCTGAATAGAATCGACCTGTAACCGCACTACATTTTCATTAACCCATATTTGTTCTGTTTTGAATGTTGAAAATATAAAATAGAAAGTATACATATAGAATAATTAATGCCTAAAGTCTTAAACTAATATTGTATTAACAGTAAATATTGTTATATTCCTATTACAGATTACGTTGTTATCACTCACAGCTCAATATCATACATGTGATTTATGCCAAGCATTATATGAAATGGAAGACTGAGAATCCAACACCATACGCATTTTTTATCGATTAAAACTCGAACATTCGTCTTTAATAATTCGCGGAAACGAATGTAATGAAAGCAAAAGCTATGACAATGTTCGTATGTAAGATCGTATTAGCAATTTTGCCGAAAAGTGCCCGTATAATCTTGTCCGAATAAGTACTTACAACAGTGCCGTGAATAGGGGTCATTCGTTCCTCCCGATTCCCCCAACTAAGAGAAGACACTTTGATGTTCTCATTCCCAATTCCATTCTGATTTCGAGGCGAAATATGTGGCTTAGAAGTTCTATCTATCTGAGGTGCTTTACGATCTCCCAACTAATGAAATTATGTAATTATGCGATTGCTATTTTAAATAGTTAAAAAAGAAAAAAGAACGGATTGATTATAAGATTGTAGCGCGGAATTCTTCGTACCTGTAACAGATTTGGACTCGAATAAGAACGCTCCAAGCCGGTGTTAATGGATGGTCCATCCGTCTTCAAGGATTCCTTGTGAATGTCACTGTCGTTTTTCAATATATCCTTGTGCTCTCTTTGCAAGAAATCTCTATAATCACACAATAATATAAATTAAAATAAAAAATACATTATATAATATAATTTCAATACATAATATTTTAATACGAGCTGTTAATAAAAAAAGTATTTTAATAATGAATATAAAACAATGATTGTTGAAGAAAAATCAATAATACTAAGTTAAATTTAATAAAATTCACTTATTTAATAATTTTTTATTTTTTTACAGTTTCTACAAATGGTAAATAGATAATCGATTGCGTGTCTGTCCTTACGCTTAAGATCCATCTGGAAACAATTTGTAATTCGTCACCCATTTTTATCGTCTTCGCTTTCAAAGATTTTTAGTTTAGTATTTTTGAGTAAAAACTTGAATGGCTTTCAGCCAATATTATGGACATAGTACTTTTTAGATTTGAATGAATATTATGCTTTCTAAATTATTTTTTATTGCACAGAAGAATTAATTAATTTTATTGCACAGAAAGATTAATTTTTTCGCGAAATTTTTTATTAAATAACAATAAAAAATATAGAAAAATCAAATATTAATAAAAATTTGTTATTTATTAATAAAAGTATTAATAAAAACTTATTATACTCAAAATTTTTGATACATTAAAATATGAAAATGCATTCACACAATATAAGAGTTCGCACAGTATAAGTTGATTAAACTATAATCAACTGCTTGCTAACCTAAAAGTTTCTAATATAATAGATACATTAAAAAAATGTAATCACTTATTGCATTATCATAAATTTTTTTCTATTATTCTTAATACATTAAGTGCCAATTAATTCGTACAGCGATTTACATATAGATGCCAAAGATTAGATCTTTTGAAGAAGAAAATAAAAATTTCATTACAAATCTTCTGACAAAAAAATTAATAATATATAATTAATAATATTAAAATAACAAAAATGGCATTATGTAATGGCAATCGTAATGTATTAAATATATTAGAACTTTTATAATAAAATGTGCTTTCATTACTAAAATATGCATATATATATATATATATATATATATATGATATATTTACTCCTGTAGCTTTTTTCTTTTGGTTTCAATGTCTCTGATTTCCTTCTGTAGCAAAGAAAGATTAAAATCAAGATTCGTCTTCTCACGGTCATCAGTGGGATTAAATTTAATTGTATCCGTTTCCTTTAAATATGTCTTAAACTCATTTTCGATTTTTAGGTACATTTTATGCTGTAACAAATGAAAAACATTTAATATTAAATTTATCGTAATTTACAATTTTTGGGTGTGATCGAGTTGCCATTACGATGCATTTGATTAATCGGAAGAAAGAATTTTACTAATTGACCAATCAAAAAATGTTTCGAAGCATTCATAGCGGCAACTCGACCGCACCCTTTGTTCGCTGTGAAGCAGATAAAAAAGTAAATAAACAAGTACCATATCTTCTAATTTAATTTTTAGAGACTTTATTTCTGTTCGTAGATATTTCTCGTCACTGGGACTGTACTTGTTCTCACGTTGCGAATAAAGTTCATATTCGTGGGTCAACAACTCAGTCGCAAGCTTGGATTTCGATTTTGCAAGTTCATTTAACTCTTTCATAAACCTTAATACTTCTTTACATCGTGGATCGTATGTCTTCAAGGCGGTTGGTTTACTGCTACGATCAATCACCGGTTTCGCGCTCACTTCGTTTTGTGGCACTTTACTTGATAATATCTTAGAATGAGCTAATACTGGGCTTTCTGGACTTTCCAATCGGACTGGACTTTTCCCATTTACACTGTCACTCCGAGACGATCGTTTATTGTTAATTGATATTGTTACATGACTAATGAAATTCTTGGATTTGGTATCATTACTGTTTGACCTGGCATGTCTAGATATCGCTGATTTGTTGTCACCATGATCCATCTCCATGTCGATGCTATTGTTAGAGCCGATCATATTATTCAATTTGTTCTTCGTTTCTTGCTCTTCTTCTTTTTTCAAGACTTCATCTTCCGAGTCAGAACATGCCCAAGAAGGATATTCAAACGTATCGAGAATCTTCTCATCAAGTGTAATGATCTTAAACTCAGGTACTTCGATGCTGGGATTCGTTGTAAATGCTGGATATCGCTCCCACCATTCCTGGTATCCTCCGTTCAGAATCTTAATCTTTTTATGTTTTATACCGGGATCCCATTTCTCGAAAATATCTTTTAATAGATTTATATGAGTACATGGTGTCAAAGTTTCTTGTGTAGTATTCCAATCTAGCAAGACTAGAATATCCGTGTGTTGTGCCGATCGATTAACAAATAAGTCATAAGAATGCTTATCGTTTGCAAAATATTTTTCAAAGTGAGTACCTAACAGCCTGAAAGCAAAAATACATCATAAAAAATTAATATAAATAAAGCTATAATAAAATTGCAAAAAAATATATAATCTCATATATAAGTAACATAAATATATAATAAATATAAATAAATAATAAAAAATATGCAATCTGTATATAAATAATATAGATTGGATGAAAATGCTTCATGTACCCTTTTTTAATTTCAGATTGTGGAATGTTAATACATCTATCGGACAATATCCTGGAATTTTCATAATGACCCTTCTGCCTAGTATCAATGATCAAATATCTGGCACGTATTTTTTGTATTAGATTATATAATTTATCACATGATATAAAATTGTCATTATCACTACTTAGACTTATATCTTCAGCTGGTATTTCTGGTAACTTCAAGCCAATGTCATTATTTGGCACCTTGGATTCATCCATTTCTACCTCCATTAGTTCCAGCTTATCATTGCATTTCTTCAAATTAAGTTCATAACGTACTTCTAACTTTTGCTTCAAGTCTGCAAGTATGTTTTTCACTTCATTTATCTAGAATATAAACATTCATGTATTCCATTGTCTATACAAAAGGAAACTCAAACTGATTATTTTAGAAACGCTACTTCTTACCTGATCAACAGTCATGTTCGTAGCATAGGCCGACTTGCCATCCTTGCTATGAGTTCTTCTCAACCACTCGACTGAATCCAGCCATCTCTTCAAAAAGATATATGCTATCTCATCGTCTCCTTCCTTTTTTGCCAAATCAGAACTTTCTCGCATAGCAGGGAGCCTCTGGTACACGAAGCGTGGCTCCTTACCTGTGTAATTGATCTTAGCCTTTTGCACGAGGTCATTGATGCAGGTATACTTCAAATTTGACATGTTGACAGCCGTCGTGATTCTTCACTTCGATTTTCAACGTAAGATCAGAGGACCATCTGGCATCAGGTGCAACGTACGCAACACACCTCAGTTGTCAGTCAAAGAATAAATGTTAATCGTCTAATTTACTTTGGACCGCGACATAGCAATCTGTAGCGATTCGGATGGAGACAGAATATCGCTCGGCGATGCTCGGCGACGTCGCAGAGTCGCGCGAGATGCTATCGATCACCACTACGTCGTCGTCACGTCATCAGGCGAAACCTTTCGCGATGTCTACCAAACATATAAATTCCAGTCCCATATCCTCCCTGCGCGAATTCGCACTCTGAATTGCTTCAAAAGTACGAACGAAATAAAAAATCTTTCCACGGCGCTACCCTACGATTCGCCTACAATTTATTGCAGTTCAAAATGCGCTTAGAAATTGTAGATGTCAGCCGTGCCAAGGTTATTTAAAAATTACTAGATGAAAATACTGCAAGATGAAAAAGATTGGCTCATCAATTTCGATTAAACTAATCGGACGATTGTTATATTGGAACTGATCAATCGCATTTGCTATTCAACAGAATTGACCAATCACAGTTGATACTTAAGCTGCTTACACATGCAGCGCAACTTGTGTAAGCGTAATTTGCGTCAACCAATCAAATCGTATCAGCTACTACGCATTATTCTAGTTGAGATTTGATTGGTTGACGCAAGTTAGGGGATCCGCACAATAAAATAGGGAACAGAGAACAGAGAATAAGAATTTCAACTTATCAGAAAATCCGTATTCCACAATACATGATTTCTGATAGATTGAAATTCTTATTCTCTGTTCTCTGTTCCTTTTTGTGCGGAGTCCCTTACGTAAAGAGCCTCACAGGGAGAGAGCAAACTCACATAACCCGGGCTCCTCTGATTGGATCTGGTAATCAAATTGTAGAGCCATTTACGTTATGGCCACAGCACAGACTCTTAAAGCAGAATGCATAATGCATAAAGGAATCAACTAATCGAAAAAATCATTCTTTTTTTCTATGAAGTAGAAGAAAAGGAAAGATTTTGATTAGTTGATTCGCTTATGCACCATTATGCTACCTTCGCAATTATGCGTTATGCAAGAGTCTGTGTTGCGGCCATTAAATGATGGCAAAAGCAGTACGCTTGTCACCTTGTGCTGCTTTTCTCCTCAATTTTACAATTGATAAGATCTTTGCAAGTGATACATATTATTAATCTTGGAAATATATACCTTTCTCTATTGTATATATATATATACATGAAATAAAACTATGAATTTTTACATTTCAGATATTTTTACAGATATTTGAATAGGATTTGCATATTATAAAATGTCTGCCTGATGCAGTGCTCTAAGATGCACAAGTTCTAATAAAGAAGGATATTGCTGCACATTTGCCCAAGATGCAAATTCGAGATAAAAATGGATTGATGCCGGAATTTCTGATTGAAAAATCTTCAAAATTAGCTTTACTGTGTGAGATTGATATTGAAGCGTGCATACAAATATTTTATAACATAACTCCCATAAACACCAATAAAAATAACATCAATATTATATAATTTCTCACTTAATATCAATATATTAAACTCAATATAATGCGAGTGTATGTAACGATTACGTAGTTACGTAACATACACTCGCGTAATCGTTCTAACATATTGATGTTACGTTAATGACAATTGATGATGGGATAGATATTTTTCTTTAACGTGTATCTCGTATTTTTTAGGTTCATTTCCAGTCATCAGAATTATTCCGCATTGGTAGCAAAAAGATTATGAAGAAAGGTATCATATCAAGTTTGCAAATATGATGAATCTACAAAATTAAAAAAAAGAAAAAAATTGAAACATGTTATTCATAATAATAATTGTTGCATAAAAAAAACTGCCTCTGGACATAAAAATGTTAGAGGAATCAGCTAATAAAATAGTATCTGTTAAAAAAAGTAATATCAATGATATCTGCACTATGAATGTTGAACTCTTACAAACCTATGAAGTAATGCAAATTAAATTATAAAATATTACACAAGAAAATGAAGTTTTTAAAAAAAAGATTCATTATTTACAGGATGATTTGGCACAGTCCTTTACATTTGATAATGCATTAACTTCTTAACCATGATGGTTAATTTTGCACATATTTCCAATTGCATATAAATTCTGTAAGACATAAAAACAGACACATAAAAACTGTAAGACATCTTATTATAAGAAATAAAATTTTTAATACTTCTGATCATAATATACATGCTATTTATATATGGGCTGAAAAGTCCATGTAGTATAATCACCAACAAATTCTATATAAATAGCATGTATATTATGATCAGAAGTATTAAAAATTTTTAATGAATGATGGAATTTTTAATGAAAACAAGCGTTTTTTGGGCAAAGTTATATTTATTCCTCAACATAGTTGCCTTCGAGGGCGATACACTTGGTATAGCGATTTTCCAATATTTCGATGCTCTTTTTGTAGTACGAAACGTCCAAGGCTTCGAAATACGCCTCGGTTTCCGCGATGACTTCTTCATTCGATCTGAATGAATCTCTTCCCTGGAGCCACCGCTTGAGGTTTGGGAACAGATAATAGTCGCTGGGGGTCAAGTCTGGAGAATACAGTAGGTGAGCAACCAATTCGAATCGTAATTGGTACAATTTGGCCATCGCTTTCAAGGATGTGTGTGACGGTGCGTTATCGTGATGGTACAGAACGAAGGCGAAAGTAGCGCCACTTAAACGACTATAGCTTGTAAACGAATGAATGAAATGTCATGAAACTTCATACATAAACTAGTGACAGATGAACCTCTTGAAATGAATCATGTTCATTTTCTAGTGGCGCCACGTATTGAAAAATCCCGGGACTTTTCAGCCCATGTAGTAGCTACTTAAGGCTCCTGACTACTCAAGAACTAGTCAAGAACTCTGCGTTGACGATAGCGAATCAGACGGCGGTCTGACAAAACTGGTAGTCATACATTCAAGCACGAGCCCATACATGTACTCGCCTTCGGGCGCGCCGAGAGTGAATGAGACAGCGAGCTCCTTCTCATACTAGTCGCTTGTTTCAAGTGACCGAAAATGCTTTCTCAGAAATCTCGGCCACTCGGCGGCCCCCCCTCCTCCCCCCCCCACATCAATAAGGAGCGAGGGACATTAAATAACATATAAGTTTTAATAAATTGTAGTAATAGTATACCTTCCCATTAATCCAGAATAAATCATGTTAAAATGAAATAGTTTACGAGATATTTAATTATTTTCGATTTTTCATGTGTTATGTATCTCTTTCATAAACTCGAGTAGCAAGAATAGTTCAATAGAAGTAGAATTTTAGAACCGGAAAAAAATTATAAATCAGTTTCTCTTCATATAAATTTTCGAAAGGTTATCAGAAAAAAAATGCGTGTATGTATATGCGTAAATATGTTTGAGACTCGAGACTTGTGAAGAAAATACGCGAAAAAAATCGAATAGTTATAAAAAACACATTTTTCGCTTAAAAAACGAAAGATATTGATTGTATTAAAAAAAATGTATTGGGTTGTCCGGAAAGTTCGTGCCGATGTTGAAGGAGAAACGCAGAAAATTTAAATTTTAGTATACATTTATTAAATTATATATTATAGGTTAGTCGGCACGAACTTTCCGGACAACAACCCAATAGGTATTCGAAATAACTATAAAATGAGAGATGAAACATTAAAGTCGATCTATTAGTATCAGTAGAAAAAAAATTATAAACACCGAAAAAAGTCTCTTTTATTCGCTCTCTGTTTATTGAAATTTAAATGCAAAGCTTCGAAATTTTCATAAAATGTAGCCCTCATAATGATGAATAAATCTAGTTCTGAACGAGCCTGTTCATTAGTTTTTGCAAAAAGCTTTTGCAAAAAGCTTTTGCAAAAGCCATTTCATTAAAAACCTGTCTGCGGAAAACTTAATTACTTATTTTTGAGCAGTCGTATAGCAATTTAAGGGATGATTTTTCTTCTTTGAGAATTGCACTTATCACGTATATTTAATAATAAAACGATTTTTTGCAGTTGAATTTTATTACAAAGTAATTAAAAAGTGAATATCTTTTTCCATAAAAAAATGGAAATAATTTCGTTAATATACATTATATCAAATAGCCGTGTGAAGCATTCGAAATCTGACATTTTTCTACGAATTTAAAAAAAAAGATTATCCTCTGATTATTAGGAGCCGACATAAGAATTTTTTTTCAAAAAATCACTGTGGCTCTAGTTTTTAACATTAAGAGTTTCATCTGGTATCAATTTACCAAGGAAGAATTGAATTTACTGTTGAAAAATTCTCGAATTTTTTGCTGCCAAAAAAGTTTGTTTAAAACCATTGGAAAGTTAAAGAACGCGAGTGAGGCAGTGCGCCGGGCGGCGTGAGGGAAGCAGAATTGATAAAAAACATGTTTTTAAAAAAAAACATTCAGTTTTTTGTTTAAAACATGTTTTATATATGTTTTACTAACTTTAGAAAAAAATCATATTTAAAACAAAAAAAAACACTTTTTAAATATATTTATTTATACATATATTTATTACATATATTTATTATACTTTATTATAACGCATTTTTTTTTATTTTTAAATATTTTGAAACGTTTCTGAAGTACATTTTAGCATTTAATTACACCTACTTCCTCATTTTTCTTAAATTTGAGCATATTATCATATAAATATATGTATATTTGAATGTTGTTTGCTATTTAACATTTTATTTGACTGTATATATTTTAAGTTATGCAAATTTAAACAATAGCATGGCATTTTTGCTAATGGTGGTCCTTTATGAGTATTGATTACTCACGGTTTCTTTTTTGAGATTTTTATTTTAAAATAATTATTTCTTGAATTAATTGTAATTCTAATATTAATCTATAATTTACGTTACTATAGATTTTTATAGGCTGCTGATATACAGAGCTGATATACAGCTAGCTATTTATATACAGAGTGTTTGGAAAATAATGATAAATCTTTCGCATAAGGAATGGATTAAATTGAGAAGAAAAGTATTCTACCATTTTGCTACCAATTTTCGTAATGGTTAACAAAATATTAATTGCTAAAAATTGACGAGAGAGAAAAATTCAATAATTTTTATTCAAATACTATCAATTTTATAGAAAAACTGTAAAAGACAAAACTTATTTATTTTCTTCTCATAGAACTCTACGAATTTTTTCAGAATTTTTTATCAACTTTTTAGTTCTGTATTTTCTCATTTTTAACAATGTATTGGAAAATATGATATTAAAAAATTCTGAAAAAATTCTAAAAAATTCTCAGAAAAAATGCTCTATGAAAAGAAAATTAACAATTGTTGTTTCTTGCAATTTTTTTTTGTAAAGTTGATAGTATTTGAATAAAAAATTATTAAAGACTAATTTTCGACAATTTTTAGCAATTAATATCTTGTTAATTATTGCGAAAATTGCAAAATGATAGAGGATTTTTCTTCTCAGTTTAGTTCATTTTGCCTCTATGCGAAAGGTTTATCATTATTTTCCAAATATTTTGTATACAAAAAGTTATACGTATACATGAATACGTATATACATTTGTATACATGCATATATTCTGCAATACGCTCTACTTTTTTGTTAATTTTTTATAATCAAATTTTTATAATCAAATTACTGTTTTCTAAACAACAAAATTAAAACAAACTTTTTAAGACTATTTTTATGAAAGGATTATCATCCATGTTTCTCTTCGATTCGTCATTATGCGATGTTGTCACATTTTTATTAATAGTATCCTAAGTAATAAATATTTCGTAATTTTGAGTCTACAATCGATTCAACAACATTTTATTGAATGTAATTGTCAAGTTTTAAACTTAAATATTCATTATTAACAGTAAAGCAAGTTATCATGTAAAATGTAACTGGAGTCTTCATCACCTTCTCCTCTACTAAATATTATTAATAAGTTAAAACACATTTTTTTTTTAAATAATGTTTTAAACATTTGTTTTAAATTGTTTTTTAAAAAAGCATGTTTAATTTAATCTGATATTTAAAAAAAAAGTTTTAAACAAAACAACCCTGGAGGAACCGGCGCGCAGTCGAGTGGAGAAGATCGATCGATTTGTGCGTATTTGATCTCGTGCGTTAAATTTGCTAAATTTACATTTTATCAGCAATAAATTAACGTGGAAATCTGATTTTTTAAATCTGGGATAGTTCGATGAGATATAAACAAATAGCTTAACCAAATGTTTCGTAAAGTAATTGTAACCATGAAATTTTTAATTTTTTTATTTCTTGAATTTTTATTTTTTCGGTTTATTATTAAAAAAATCACGTTTGAGTGTGGAGTACATGTCTGATTAATAAATTTACGTCATATTTGCATCTGCAATTAAATTCACAAAAACAATTTTGTACTAATAATTCCGTACATTTAATTGTCCAATTGGACATTTTTTACAGCATATTATTA
>Ga0157363_1005160_pt1 | contig 12150 bp, 4 predicted proteins | sample AttsexASBM1_FD_111477 | JGI IMG/M metagenome (GOLD analysis project Ga0157363, IMG submission 111477) | Fungus gardens microbial communities from leaf cutter ant in Ribeirão Preto, State of São Paulo, Brazil - Atta sexdens ASBM1 | ecosystem: Host-associated > Fungi > Mycelium > Unclassified ...
CAAATATAAAGTGCGACTTTTTCCTGTAATAATGAAATTTATTCTTTCTCTTTCTCGTTTTCTTTCTCTTCTTGTCTTCTAATAAGTAATAAAATTGATTTACATTCTTATCTCTTGGATTTTAGAATTTCTTTTTTTAAGAATCTTATTTAGATTATTGTATTTTAATGAAAATATTTTCGGATTATAATTTCCTGGAGATGCGATTTGCAGCATAACTTTTCATTAAAATGAAATCTGTAAAAAGATCGAAGTAAAAGAGAGATCATTTACAAGTAAAATGAAAAGGAAAACAATTTCCTTGCAAAACTGGTGCGCACAATCATTTACTGGATTCAGCTAATTTGACAGAAAGGACATAAAACGGTACAATGCGCTGCCGGAAGAAGGTCGGTCAAGTACCGAGACCTTAAACTCTTGAATCTTGGCACGAATCTTCGTAGTCAAGATTGCCTGTATATAAAGGCGCGATGCCTGTAACATCGAGTAAAGGGAGAGCATGTAAACAGCAGTCGTCGACATTGGATCCAACAAACTTTCGTTGCGAGGTAGAAGATTTGAAAAAGATTTTCGCGCAAAATATCGATGGATTGTTTCTCAGTCTATCTATCATATCATTCGCGGATGATGTTTCTCATATAAGAATGAGAACTCCCGGCGAAATAATATAATCGACACGCCGCGCCACGATTATGCGGCTGGTGATTATTGCGAATTCTCTCCACCGTCGGAGGATTCTCCTGGTTTCGAGTCTTCGGGAACACAGAGAGAATTGGTTCGCGAGACGCGATGGGGAGGGGGAGAAAGAGAGACGAGGGGGAGATTCGCGCAACATCGGATTACGGGAAGGCATGTAATCGGCCGCAGGCCTAGCCGCCTAGTCGGAACGGACGAACTTCTCCGCGAGAAGGAACCGCGAGGAGGAGTGCGAGGAGCCGGTCAGGAAGCATGGGTTGTGCGAGGGGGTGGTTAAGGAGAGCGGGTGGACGCTCAAGAGAGGTTTGGTAACGCGGGTCGAGTACGAGAGCTCCGCAGGCAGAGAAGAAGAGGGAGGCGGGGGTGAGCGCGCGCCAAGGGTTCTGAGATACTAACCCTTGGCCAAGCCGCACCCCGAGGTCCAGAATAATCTACAATCCATATCAGTCTTAGGTAGTCCACCCTGCCGTCCTAACCTCCCCCTTCCTGTCCCTCCTCACGTCCCGTCCCACCGTCCTGCAACCACCTTTAGCAATGAGAGAGCGTCTCGTCCCTCGTCTCTCACCTCCACGGCTCCGTTCGCGCGTCCTTTTCTCTCTCACCATTCTCCGTACAGCATCTCCCTCCGTCCCTTCGAGTATTCCCGTTCTCCCCCTCCCCCTCCCTCCCGCTTCTGCCTTCAGTTGCTCTCTCCGTCTTAGCCGCAACCCTTGCCGGGACCAGCCGGCTAGTCAATACCCCACACGTTCCGTCCTTATACGTGCTGGTGTCGGCTCCTTCTATGTATGGACCCTAAACCATCTCCCTATCCAGTCCACCGCCGGGCTGGCTCCTTAACGATGGAACTATACGCGTCTCCCGTCGACTCCCTTCTATCCCCGGACACCCGCCGCCGCGGATCGCCGTCGTACGATAAATTCGCTTGGCAACCTGGCGGTCTGCTGACGCGAGTCATTGGATACACGACGATACATATCTACATTGGCGAATCACAAGGTGACGGACGAGGTGCGAGAGTCAATATCCGAAAATGTTGTTGGTCGATGGAAGCGCGAACTTCCGCGACATTGCGAGACGCGAAAATGAAATTCGAGATGGATCAATCCTTTCGAAAAACGAGTGTGGTTCTATATTATGTTCGCGATTCTTTTTTATTAGGTATAGTTGTTAGGTACGTTCTACTTCACGTTCACAACACTCGCAAATATTATTTGATTCTTGTTTAACTTTTTTAATTAACAGGAACGAAATGATGCTCGCAAAACGCTAAGTGAAACGTATTCATCATGGGATGTTTCTTTATTTCATATTTTGAATTTAGATCGTGATTGTTATGATAGGGGAGAGGATTAGAGAAATATCAATATTGAGAAGATTCCTTGTTTTTTAACCATTTCAATCGTAGCTTCTCGTACTTTAGAAAAACACATTAGAACATATAAACGCGCTTCTGAGGAGCGAAAATAAATTTGCATGGACGATCTATTTTGACCGGCAGAATCCATCGGTGAGAGGTATATATAGAACGAGGTGTCTATTCCGAGGTAATGCGGAACGCCCGAAGTCACGAATGTACATACAGGAATATCGCGGAGGAGTCGGTCTAGAAATGGACGATTAGGTTATCCGAGTTAAACGGGCAAACGACTGTCCTGCATTATTAAAGAGCTTTCGGTGGAAGGCGGCGAAGACGCGAGAGAGAGAGAGAGAGAGAGAGAGAGAGAGAGAGAGAGAGACGGAGAACGAGCGGTGGATCTAGCATGGAGAGCTGAGTAGACGAGGTATTTATTATGGCACCACTTCCTGGCACAGCTATTTCAGTCTTCATTCATACTTAGAGGCAACGACGGGGATTCAGCTCGCTCGCGCGAGGCGCTACATAGGAATAGTTAGACTCATTCAGGTCTTCGACGCTCGGGGTTGCTCGAAGAGGGTTCATTCAGTCTATATATGTTCGATTACGTCTTTCGTCGAATCTGACCATACGAAAAAGTGAGTTAGCCTTTAATTGGTGATGCAAAATCGATATTTCTTTGAATTTATATTTAATTCAACAACAAAGCACCTTGTATTATTCATTTAATCTCGATAAAAATAAATAAATACTCATTTTTATGTGTTACATACAATACATTTCAAGTATTTCTAACGATCCATTCAAATTTTTGTGTTAATTGAATACAAGATGAATATGTTAGAAAGTAACAAATATCTCATAAATAAATTAACATAAAGAATATGTGATACAATTTGCAAGTTGTGATAGCATACTTTTTTCAATAAAATTAAAGTTTATAGTGTGTTAAATTAACATGTATTTTATTTATTTGTCTTATAATATTTACATTTTAAAATATATTATTTTATGTTATTTATTTATTTACTTATAAATTATGTTATTTTCACATTAAAATGTTGAATATTTAAGACTTATTAAACTAATATAATAACATTATATTAAATTAACACTTGAATATGTTAAAAATTCAACATATTTTAATAAATTTGAGTCGGATCGGTTTCAACACAAATACAAAAAGGTTCTTTATTGTGTATGTTTTTATATAAATATACCTTCAGATTCGTTCAGAATTTAGTCAGATATGAATGATGATGTTTAAAAAAATTATAATACTAATTGCAAACGCAACATGTGTTGACTTTGATTTGAGTAACAATTAAAATTATTTATTAAATAATTGATTTCTCGAGATTAGCACTGATTACTAGCATATTTATATATAAGAAAGATAAAAGACAGAAGCTGGATTGCTATAAAAGTTAATATCAGAGTTGTGAAAATCAATAACGGGAGACAGAGATCGGTACGAGAGTAACTGCAAGTTGTAGACCGCAAACTTGCACGATACCATTGACTAACTCTTTGATTGCCTCTTATAATCCAGCTTATTATCCGGAAAACTGTTCCTAATCTTGATAATTCTAACCTCGACAATTCTCCTTTTCACTTTAATCAATTCTTCTCTAGCCAGAATATAGTATTAAATATAGTATTGTATGATATAATTATGGAATTCTATTCTATATATAAACTCATCAATTCTCGAGAAAATTCATAATGATCAAACATTACCTGTATATGTACCAAGCAAGAACTTTTCTATGTCTCCGAGAAAGGATTATATGACTCTTTCAACAAAAAAGAATGAACACGTAATTGTTAATTTATTTTATTTTATACTTTTAACACATTTATTGTTATTTGATTAGTATGATGATATATGCACTTGTTTGAATTTTGTTTAACCTTTATTAGTTTAAATATATTTGTAGTTTTATATTATCTATCAACTTCCACTATAACTTTTAAATTATTATTTTATTTATTATTTGACTGTGAAGAAAATTCTATGAATTGATGCTATCCTTTCATTATTTTATAATAAGATTTACTTTAATTTTTTATCTACACTCGATAGCTGCTACTGGTCCTCTTTTTCTATTGTAACATTAATCTTGTATATTATAACAAAGTAAAACTTAATACTAATGTATAATTATTTAATTCAATCTGTTAACACATTTCATACTAATTTGAAGTGATTTGATCATCACGCTGTGTGAGACACATAGGTTTTTATTTGCGTTTGTTATATTTGTTAAAAAATATATATCTTATAATAGTTAAAAAAATACAAACATTATCACTAGTACAAAATCTAAGGTACCAATATTGCAGTATATGCACAATATAAAAAATTATTTTATAATTATGTTTCTTTTTATAATCAAAATATCAAATATTCTGAATAGAAAGTCTAGTGTGGATCATCGATGCAATCATGGTATGGAACATGTTTACTAAATCATTATTGAAAGAAAAAAACTTATGTTATATTTCTCCGTGATCTGTTATAGAAAGACAATACAGAAAAGTCCCGAGTTTCTCACATATATGAGAGCAACTTGAAAAGTTTCTTAAGTCTAAAAGAAAACAACATTTTTTCGAAAAAATTTTATTTTATTTTTCAATATAATCCCCTTTTAAGTTCTCCCTTTTTAAGTTAATACACTTAATCCAGAAGTGCTCCAATTTTTTTAAGCCACCCAAAAAAAAAGTACAATGATTGAAACTCTGCAAAATAATTTGTGGTGGCAATGACTTCCTCATTTGAGGTGAATTTCTTTCCTCCGAGCCAAATTTTCAGATTTGGGAACAAAAAGAAATTGCATGGGGTCAAATCTGAAGAGTACGGTGGGTGGGACAGCAATTCGTACTGTTCGATCAATTGCGAATAAATGTACGAAACTCTTTTTTATCCATTGTTAAAAAATGTTTGACTTGATTGGTTTGATAATTCGTAATTAAATGACTAATGGACGCAATTGCCTGAAAATTTGACAACAACCATAAAAGATGGTGCACCTATCGGCCATATTGTATCCTTTTTTGAGATATGCGCGCCATTTTTGTGTAACTTAAAAAACTTTCCCCTTGTATATATGAAAGCTTCTTCTAATAAATCGCTTTATTTTTGGGCGAATTGTTTTGATTTGTCTAGAACTTCTTTTCTTTGAAAGTACAAAAAAGGAATATGATAAAAATGCATAGGATACAGTCAACGCAGGAGAGCCTTGAAGATATTTTTAAGAATCGCTTCTGTCCTATTTATTCCTTCCTTCCTTCCTTCCTCTTTTTCATCATCCATCTTTTCTCGTTATTTTTTGTCGGTCTTTCGTTTAGCTTACTGAAACGATGAGCACTTGGCGTTCGGTTATCGGTAAGGAACGTTACGAACACTAATGACTCGAGCGATTGGACCTTCAGAGAAACGTAGAGAAACGTGTCTTCTCAGAATTCTGCGTGCGCGTCGTTCATCTGCACGATTCTCGTCACTTTATGTCTCATAATTATTGCTTCTCCGAGCCTGCTTTGTACTATTTTTGCCCAACCACAATTCCCGCTTTCTCATTTAAATACACATTCTATCGTTTCCATTTTCATCCATATACGCATATTCTCCGCGTCTTGGGACAGTAAGCTGAAAATAATTTTGTAAGAAAAGTTGCTGCTGCAATGCACATATTTCGCTCGTAATCTTCCAAAGCTCCGGGAAAGGATACGAAAAAGGTTCCGTTAAACGAGAAGCTCACCCATTATATTTGAATTTTTTGTATTATCGTCTCACACACATACACATAATAACATTGTCGATAACAGTAAGAAAATAGAAAGTTTGCTGTTAGACGAGCGTACTAAAATAAAAATTATGCACTAATTGGAAAAGTCATTATACATCAAATTGTCATCAGTCGTTCAATATATGTATTAAAGTACTTTATTAGTAAGGAAAGTGGCCAATTACGGTTTTAATGAAATTTTATATATATGCATAGACTAGGTGAAGAAATAAATTTAGAAATTATCAATTTGAAGCACTTCAAAAAGCAGTTTAAAGTGTAAAATTATAGGTATTACGATCGCTTATAAAAGGCTATAACGCTTATAAATATATTACTCTACTACTGCTAGCAAAATTAAACAATTATTTAAAATAAACATTAAAAAGGTTAAAATTAAAAATTACATATCTTTGCAAAAAATAGTCGCAGAGCGACTAATATCAAATGCTTTCAAAAAAGCATTTTAAAGCTTGAAACTTTAACTTTTGAATGCTTTAAACTATCACGCATCTTTACAACGATTTTATTACAAACGTTAATATAAAATAATATTTGAGAAATTGAAAAATATTCTTGTATTCATCTTGGTTTCGTCCTTGTTTTTATGTATTTCTGTATACCTGTGATCCTGTATTCGTCTTAGTTTTTTTAAGAAAGTATCTCGTCCGGTAAAGTATTTACTGTTGGATCGTGAGACGGAATTGCTGAATCGTGAAAAACGATTCGGCGAGAAGAGAGTCCAATTGCAGAATAGTTAAATACCGAAGACATAATGCGAGCTTTTCTTTCCAATCGCTGGTAATTGCACCCGCAATACTGGCGAGCGCTTTGCAAATATTTGAATTATGTATTGCAACGAGTGCGCGAATCACTCCGGAAGAAATCAATTATTGTCGCGAGACATGTCGCAAATGGATCGTGGTTAATGTTAACGTGAGATCGATTACGTGACTATCAATAATTTGTATTTGAATAATCTTCATGTAAGTTCTTTTTTGCAGGATACAAGAATTACATCGTAGCAAAATTTTGAAAGCTATATGAACTTGTTCAGCGTACCTTGCTAGAAAAGTTTAAATATCTTTGAATATCTGGCTACAACACCGATTTATTTATTTAGATTAATATGGAACTAGCATAAGAGTTTTTATGACATTGGAAACTACACTTGTCTCACAACAGAAATAATTTATTAGTTTAGAAACACATAAACGATATAGGATAGGCATGGATTTATGATAGTTTTAGTAATATGAAAATACTAACATTGATAAAATGCTTTAAAACATGTACAAAAAATGCCGACAAGAAACATTAATAGAATGCTTTAGTAAAGAATATCGATATAAGGATTTTCAATTTTCGAATTTTGGACCCCCTATGAATTTATACATGCTTATATGTACTATGAAAGAATGGTACATCTCGTTTCTCAGAAGAAAGGTGCTGATGCATGCGCACGGATATATTTCCAATATGTTACAATAGACAGGTAAAATTATAGAAAAAAAACTTCTATGAAAAACCTTTTGTGTGCGTCATGTATGCCATACGTGATAGGTAGAAAGACTGCAAATATCCGGTCACATAAGTTAAAATTCATGGTACATCAGCATGTTTCACACTAGAGAGCTTGTTAATCACACAATCCGTCACAGTGTACTCAGCGGGATATCTGTCTACTTATGGAAAATGTATTTACGAGATACGAAAGTTATATTCAAAGTGTAACAAAAACTATATATCTTAAAGATATACCTTTTGTACTAAAATTATGTCACTCGAGTTTTAAATGTTTAGTTTTTGAAATATTTAAATTCCGCGGATTTTTTATTACGGGGCGATATTAAAATCTATGGCTTGTTCGTAAAAAGTAGAAATTCAAGAAAATCTTCTTTGTAAGAAAATTTTTGAGAGTCATTAAGAAGCTTCTTTTAAGACTAAAGATACGTCAAACATTTAATTTAATGAATAAAGCGTAATTTGTATTTCATATGAAAAAATAATAAATACTAATATCTCAGAAAATAGATATTTCTGGAACTACATAGTAACACAAAGAATTTTATTAAAATATAAAAACGCCTTCTTTAATTAATTATTAATTTTTTATTCTAACTTATACTTTCTATATTTTTGTTTGTTATAAAAAATTCTGAAATGTCTACATGTTTTTGTTAAATTTTATGTATGCATTATGTATTTGTCGGTATTTTCATATTACTAAAGGTGTCATAAATCTTTGCTTACCTTGTCTTATTGTCTAGATGTTTCTAAACTTATAAATTGTTTCTATTATGAGGCATGTGATGTGTGTAATTTTCAATGCCATAAACCTATGCTAAGCTCATATTAATCTAAGTAAATAAATGTTTCGATTTTATATAAGCAGAAACATATGAGGTATAGAAATATAAAAGATATAAGTTGTAAATAACTGACCATCTTTTTTTTCTTCAAAAGTGATACGACCCTTTCCAATGTGTCAAAAAAGATAATTTGTCAAAATGCTTGTTGTGTTGAATGTTACCTATGCTCTAGTTAACTGTTTTAACTCTTAAAACTAATACTTATACAATGATTTTACTTCCTTTACTACATGAATCAGTCCCGAGTTAATTTTCATCAAATTAACAAAAATAATTTTTATACATATATTTTAACATCTTTAGAAAGTATTTGCAAGATATATATTTAAAAAATACATATATAAATGTTATAACTATTTACTTACTTGAAGCTTTTAGTTTTTCGAAGAAAAAAAATGCGCAAAATTCAAGTGACTCAATCGTGTACTAAGACTTAAGTACATATTAAAATAATCGACAACACGAATTCCGATTGTCGATCTGTTATTTGAAAAACAAATAATCGTGTGTATGTAGTGAGTTATAGAAAGGTGCAACACTTTTTTGCGATTCGTTTCGCAACTTAATCTTGCTTTAGAGGTCGAACGTAAATGATTAGAGCCATAAGTAAGAACTAATCGTTCCGATTGTAACTGCATTCCGAAACCCATCGAAAGAAGTGTTGCAATCTTTCTTGACTCACTGTACATCATATCTATACATATATACAATATATATATATATATATATATATATATATAAAACATAATAAATAATTTTAACGAATATGATGCACTTAGCATAAAATTATTTAAATCTTCGAAACGCTTTATTTAAAAAAATTCAAATATATCGTCAAATATATTCGTTATATTTTATATATCTGATATTTTATACTATTAATGAAATATGATAAAAAATCTCTAGTTGATTACATTATACTATCTTTTCTCATATTTTCTATTTAATTTAGTTATATTTTGTGTCAATCATTTATAATATTATTAATATGATTAATTAGAACTACACTTTGCACAGATGAGTAAACGTGTACAAGTGATCAAAATAAAATATAGACAAAGTAAATAGAGAAAATATGTGAGAAGAAAACAAGTAACATATAATGGAAAACAGATTGTTTTGTCGTATTTTATTATTAGCATAAAATATCAGATTGTGAAATATATTGTACTTAATTTTTTTTTAAATAGAAATATATTTCAAATAATGATCTCATGTCAAACGCATTTTTTCAATGCGTGTTATTATACTTGCTACCATATTTTATTTTTATCTACACATCATTATCTTTCGACCTGAAAATCGTCTCTTCGGCGTCTTTTTAATCATCTTTTGCATATCGAAAGGCATATCTCCGTTCAACGTACGTGCACACGGCCCGGGACAGTTATCTTCCCGGCATCCTGTTTTCGTCCATGAGTCACTTCTTCGGAAAGTGTCCTCCTCGTGGTCTGAGACGCGCAAGATACATACTTTTACCTCTGGCGTACGACCGCGGCGCACCTTCCAGCTACGCTAATCTCTCGCAGATCTCCCACGGAATCTCATTAGAAATTCATAACCGTCGCCCGCCGTACCCCGCTGCTACCCCTGTCCCGCCGTCCGCCGGAGGCGCGGGGGAAAAAACCCATGATACGAAAGAAATAAGCAAGCAAAGTACATTAAAAATTAATTACTTTGCTGATGGAAGCTAGAAGTGCCTAGGTACGCTCCACACCCCCTCGAATAGCCTGCTTACTCCCTGCATTCACCCGTCCGGGAACGAGGTGTTGCATTCCGCCTCCTTATTTCAAATACCTTAAGGCGCCGCGTATTTGTTAGCGCTCGCTTTAGAAATCAAATCGCCGTTACCTCCTTGGCAAATACTTTACTCGTTTTTTTTTAATCTTGAAAAGTACGCGGTTTTATTATAATTTTTACGGTAGCAGTTATCGTTATCTTTATGATAATCAAGTAGGATCTGAAAATACCTTTTTATAATTCAGAATGCTTTCTAGGCGATTTCAATATCCGATATATTAATTATTACTTATATGAATAGCAATTTTAAGTAATATAAATTTTAAAATTCTTTTAAATAATTTATATGATAAATTTCGTATAATAACATCGGGATTCGTTCACTCACGGATAACAGATTTTCAAACTCGTAAAATTCATGGAGATCAGGAAAATTCAGGATTCACGTGAATGAACTCGAATGCAGTTTGGTCAAGTCGGATTTACAGCAGTGGCAATGGCTACTCATTTATTTTAATATCAGTTCATTACCTCTTAGGCCGAGATAAATAGATAAATAGATTCCGCGGAAAGGCCTCGATCGGATTTGCCGAGCGGCGAGGTACTTAACTCGCGACCCTCTTCCGCGATGCCACCGAGAGAGAATCGTAGAAGAGAGAGAGAGAGAGAGAGAGAGAGAGAGGGAGAGAGAAAGAGAGAGAGAGAGAGAGAGAGAGAGAGAAGGAGAGAAAAAGAGGGGTAGAGGGCGTAAAGGAGGCGCTCTCCTTCCGCCTACGTTCTCCGCGTCTACATCAAATTCCGCCGTCACTCCCACGTCCATCGTCCTTCGCAGAGCGGCAGGACCCGGGACTCCAGGAGTAATTAACTCCTTAACGAAGTAAACACGACGCCATCTTAGCTCCAGCTACCTACCCCCAACATCACCCCTTCGTGCATCCCTCTGCCCTGTCCCTCTGCCCCATCTCTCGTGCAGGGTGGCTGTTGGCTGTAAATAAAGTATACCTGGGCACAGAAGATGCCCGTAAGGGGGGTCGCGAGGCGCGAATCGCGCTTTTTTTCCATCGTTATCCCCCCGTCGAGATTGCACCGGCGATTTTATTTGCTGTGTATTAATGCGATTCGAGATCTCAGGAACTCTGCGCCGACGAGATCTCCCGAGGACCCACTACGGTTCGCCTAATTGCGTTTCGGTTCCACGTAGATTTTATTTTAGGAGCGACGTAGACCGTCGACATTAGGCGCGATATAGATCACGACTTCGCAAATCTAAAGTAAATAGATAGTAAAACTTTTTTTTTAATAGTTATTTTTTGTAACTCCAAGGTGTTATAAAAGTGTTATATAGATAGCAATTTTCCAGAGTAAAAAATTTTATTGCTTATAAATAAGCGAAAATACGCTATAATTGTAAAAGTAATATAATTTTCTCTAAATTAATTTTTAAAATAATTTTTATAGAGTGGAAGCATTTTTATAACATCATTTTTCATTTTCACTTGAGATGATATGGCCAATAGTTCCAAATTATCATGACTTAAAAAGCAAAACTTGGTAAAATTTATTTTATAAAAACAAATAGATAATTAATTACATCACGCAAAATCAATTATTGATAAAACATACTCATAGATAGTTAAAAGTGCTCCATTCCGATTATCGGAGTGATTACAGAAATGTCAAATTAGTTCGGGCATAGTGAAATCACGCATCCCCATTCGCGGCTATATCCACCGCAGCAAAACTTAAAGACTGTGATTAATAAACGGCTCGGCGCAATAAAGCACTGGGCATGGTCGAACCGTGTTCGCGAGATTCCCTATCGACGATCCCAATCCCCACGACCCGATCAGACGCCCGGGTCCGCTTCTTCTTCCTCCTCCTCTTTCTTCTCCTCCTCTTGTTCGAACGGACACGTGATCGCCAACAAATGTGTACGAGGCCGCGACCGTATCCGACATAATTCGACTCCGGTGCGCCGGTGAGGTAACACAATCCGAGTTGCATCACAGGCGTGGATCACATCTCCGCCACGTGAGGCGGGGGCGGTGGGGAAAGTGGCCAAAGTAAAGGCGGGGGAAGGCGAAGAAGCAGAAGAAAAGGTGTGCGAGAGGAGAATGGATGCACCGCGAGAATACGGATAGAAGAGGGACAGAAAAGGGCGAAAGGGGCCCACTTCGTTCGTTCGTTCGTTCATTCGTTC
>Ga0157363_1005162_pt1 | contig 12147 bp, 3 predicted proteins | sample AttsexASBM1_FD_111477 | JGI IMG/M metagenome (GOLD analysis project Ga0157363, IMG submission 111477) | Fungus gardens microbial communities from leaf cutter ant in Ribeirão Preto, State of São Paulo, Brazil - Atta sexdens ASBM1 | ecosystem: Host-associated > Fungi > Mycelium > Unclassified ...
AGTTTTAGAACACTCTTGAAGTGAAAGTGATTAATTGGCATTTTTATAAAATCGCTGGTTATGTATATTGTGAATGTAATAGGAGAACTTCAAAATGAAGTACAGTATTAACATTTTATTTTCGTATTTTTATAAAAAGCACTTAATATATTTGCAAAATAATTGCAAATTAAATATATTTAATGTATTCGTTTCCATAAAATTGTATGAAAAGATTTCTATGCTTTTATTAAAAATCACAAAATTAGATTTTATAATAACATATAAGTATATGTTCGTCCATTGAAAAAAATACTAAATTTTAATAAATATTTATTTGAATAGTTTTAAGTAAATATTTACTAAATGTAAATATATATTTATTTGATAAAAAAATTCATTAATTTGATTTAACTATCATTCTTTTATTAAATAAATATTTATTTATTATAAACAAATGTTTATTTAGTACTATTAAAAAAAATATGTATTAAGATTTAGTGTAATTTTTAGTGTAATACTTACGAAAGAATCTTTTAGTTCTATTCGCAAGAAATGTTAGGCTCCTATTATCCTCAAATTTGAATCGTCCAGGTTTAGCGAAGTTAACACTATAGCCGTTCAACGAAATTGTATAAGATTTTGCTTCCGTAATAATTCTACCGTAATCCAGCGGTAATCCGCGACAAGTGAGCGAAGCCCGCACGAGGTGTTAACACATAACGTGGACGCAACTCGATTATTTCTGCAGTCGTCTAACCGCTATCGAAGCCCCGAGCAGAGGGGTCATTGCCTCGTAATCTACCGGGAGGAAAATTACGCAGGTGCCGGGAAAGAATTCATCGACTGTCGTAGCGAACGAAACGTTTGCCTTCTCGCAAGTCTGCACGTACACGCTACGAAACACGCGTACACATCCGTTCCATGCACGCTCACGATATTAGCCGCCTCCTGTGCGAGCGTGACTAATGTAACTCGAGGAAAATGCACGCTGGCTCGTCTCCGCGAGGCCGAACTGGATTTCCTTGAAAATCCTTTCGATCAGAACAATGACGTTCCGCCACGTCGTTTCTTTTCCTCGTTCGTGTATGACGGTTGCAAAATTATTTAACAAGAATTATTTCTTCTTCCCTGGAAAACGCAATTATTATTGTTGCAACATTTCTTCCGGTATTTTCATTCATTTTTTTTATGTTAATTGAGATGTAATAGGAAAAAATCGCATTTTTCTTGCAGTTTATTAATTATAATATAATAATAAAATGCGAACACTAATGATAAATCAATAATAGTTGCATGTAACTGTTTAAAGTGATATAATAACTTATTTTAAATATTATCTGGGGAGGGGGGGGGGATATAATGCATTTAAAATTATGTACACCTCTTCATAAATTGCAATTTGTAATCTCACTTTGCACGATTGGAGTACGCGGAAATCGAGCGGTTACATCATGTCACGTTCGATGCGTGTCACGAGACGTCACCTTCCAAGATTTACACTCAGCAAGAAAGCGAAACCGCGATCATTTTCGAGGCACGTGCGCGTAACGATGCTTTCGAAATCCAGGACGGACTCGTCGAACACGATTTTCGTGCGAAGATTAGTACAATCGATGGTCTCTTCTGAGACTTTCACGTGATTGTGGAAACGAAAGGATGCAATAGCCTGTAATTAATCCTGTTGTCATTGTGCCGAAGTGTCGTCCATTTCTCGAATGTATCTGCATCCTCAAATCATATACAACCTATAATTTAAAAACGAAATAGTCTTAATAATAATAAAGTTTCATTTGATTTGAAAGATGACAATATAGAATCATAAACCTCGTAATTTCATTTCAAAAGTCACTTTTTGAAGGCAAATTGAAAAGATCCAACGGGAAAATATACCATCGAATATACCATCTTTTGATACAGTCTTAATCATATAGAGAAAAAACGTTACAGGCAAATAGAATTGAGTAGTAAGTGGAATTAAGATTAAGGATTCGCTTATACTGATTTACTTGCTCTAACTATATGCTATTCTAACTGTTCGCAAGAGACCAGTTACTTTTATGACCCATTCTCTTTGGGACGTAGGTTTTAAGCTTAATGCAATTCATTCTCTGACCTCATTCACTGACCGTTACTATCATATATCGTTCTCAAAGTGGAAGGCTATATGCTTTATATTTCTAATTTATAAACAATGAACAGCATCGAAAGAAGAATCCGATAATGGCTATCAAATTGAGTGAAATAATTTCAAATTTTTGGTTAAAATAACAAAAAATAATTTTATTTTTTACAATATTTAATATTACCAAATATTGTAATATAACCATTTTGTAATAATTACTAAATATTTAGAAAAGTAAAATTATTTTTAGTTATATTAACCAAATATTTGAAATTATTTCACTCAACATTTATTAACTATCTATTATCGGACTTTTTTTCAGTGTGGTTACGCGAATTTTAATAAAATCGAGGAAGTATCTATATATTCTAAAACAAAAATTAATACCCATGTTGTTTATATTTTTTAAATTATAAATAAACTTGTAAATATATCCTAACATCGATTTTATATTATGAGACTCTCGCATAGAACAGCAAACGAGTAAGTCATTTTATCAAAGCTAATGATTATTAAATATGAAATGACTACTGAATTTAATCTATTTTATATAATAATATGATGAAACACTACTACATATTTGTATTAATAATAACACAATAACACAAAAACTTGTAAAAAAAAAAAACGGGAAATTTAACTGTTTATTTTTTTCTAACAGATTAATTTGATTTAAAAATATTTCTCTGTTTTTCACACATATATTTTTCTAACGGATTTTAAATAAAAATATCTGTCAACATTATAATAACGCTCAGTGTAATAATATACATTTTCCACGCGTGGAATAAATTCGAGGGAAATATTCCCGCAATCTCCCACGCGAGGTCAAGGATTACGCGTGAACGACTATTATTTGTAATTCGCGGCGACTCCTTGTCTCTGTCGCGAAGTCCACTTTGGCAATCTGTAAACGCCAAGTCGCGAACAAAGCATCCATTGTCATCGCGCGTGTGCGACGTACGCGCGCGCGAGATTGCGCCTCTCGAGGCGAGCTCTTATGGTGCGCTGGCCGTTTGCGAAACCGCCGTCTCTCGTTACGGCGCGAAGGAAGGATAACGGGTCGACACTGGTTGCCATTATTTGCTCTGTAAATCTCACAATGCCGAGTGTCTCAGCTAAACAGAAATAACTCGTTCACGGCGGCTCTTTTATCAAATATCATATGTAACATAAATGTATAAATCGAATAATGAGGGATTCTTATTCTCATGAAGAAACATTCTGTTATTTTTATCAGTTAAATTGAGAAATGATACGGAGGGAATTTTATCTCTAACATATAAAGTTTTTATTTATTAATTTTTTCAGTCAGTTGTAAAAAATGGAACACTTAAACATTGAAATTTTTAGAATTAAATTATTATCATTAAAACATAATATAATTAAAATATTTTATATGTAGCATTTTATGTTTTTCATATTGTGCACTTTTTCTATAATTTTTTACGTATTAACATATTAGATACTTTTTATTATTGTTTTATAGAGAGAGAGAGAGAGAGAGAGAGAGAGAGAGAGAGAGTAGAATAAATTAAAAAATAAGAAAAAAGAAATTTCGTAGTAGAAATATTAAATTTTAGAATAAATTAATATCAGAATAAATTAAGAAAAAGTAAGTACTCGTATTTCGCAATTACGACGTCACGTGATTAAATAATCTTTTAACGTGTAAGCCTGTTGTTACGAAACCAACTTATTTGCGTCAGTTAGCAGTCAAGTAAATGAATCGGAATCTAGCTATGATATATCACGAGTTTATATCGATTATCTTTAAGGAGCACGATTCGCTGGTTGCGTTCTATATTACGTCATTATGGATATTTTTGCAACGTTAATTATATCCTTATATTTCATAATGATTATGCTTAAATATTCTTTTTGCTGAAATAAATAATTACGTATAATTATGAAAAATAAAAAATTATTTAATATTTATAAGCTTCGATCGGATATGATGCAAATATGCATATATTTTTATTTCTTAAAAATAGATTTTATCATCTCAATGTTGATGAATCCTTGTAAGAAAATTTCATTGCCTTTTGAATGAAGATATTTAAAACTTTCATTAGTATTCAGTGATTAGTATTCAGTCATTAGTATGCAAGGTTCAAGCTTTTGTTAATATATTGATATCATTAAATTTTAAATGGACACTTAATTCGCTATTGTACAAAGTTTAATGATCGCTATTGTGCGATAATCATTTTGTGCAATAAAATGCAATTAAGTCACGAAACACTTGCGTTGCATCGAAAGATATCGTTACCGATTACAGGAGAGAATCGTGTCCGCTTTCGAGAAACGAGTGGAAATTCGCGAATGTGATGATGCGCGCTCGTTAACGGCGCAGGCTGTTGCATTTCATAACGGGATGCTAAGCCGCGGAACTGAGTTAGACCGGTTTCGTGTGGTTGCACGATTATACCGTAAATCACGTACGCGGGATGTAACGTCACTCGCGAAAATGGTGGCGCGGAAATGCGAATTGAGGAAACTGTCGCCGGTGGCTGATTGTGAGACGAAGTCAGGTGAGCAATCAAGTCGTGACATTGAGCTATTCGTCGCGATGACTAACTGATTCATATCTAGCTAATACAAACATTGGACAAACATTGAACGTTTAACATTACTGCTATAAGCATTGACCAATCTTCTGCCGTATTATGATAACTGAGATCACATAGAATTCATTTACTTTTAATTTTTAAAATAACATGTATCGTGAAAAAAATAAAAGACTTGTTTACTTGATTGCATTATTGATATTTACAAATTCTTTCGAGAGTATTTTACTTTAATTCTTATTGAATTTATTTTACTTATTCACGGAAAGCAGACTTTTGTTGGAGTACCTCAATATTTAGCTTATAGATACAGATCTGAAAATAATTTTATTAGATTATCAAAATAATTAGGAATCTCAAGCATGAGTAATACTGCAAAATTTTGACTTTCTAGCAGCCATTTTGAACGTACATAATATTTTGTTGAGTTAACAAAAGTATTATCAGATCTATATTTAGTTTTTTAGATCCTTCAATAAAACCGTTTTCTTCTAATCAATACATTTCCAATGAATTATCATATTAATATTTATATTACGTGATATTGAATAATATAATTAATAATAAAGTTTATTCTCAATAAATATTAATAGTTTGAAGATTGCATTCGTGTATTATACAATATATGTACTTATATATGCACATATCCAATATATTATTTAATTTTCACTTTATTGAAAAATAACACGTAACATAATCCAAAATAATTACATTGCATATATCTGTAATAAATAACCTGTTATGTACGAATTAAATCAAATTCTATCTCTATATTTGAATTAACTACAGTCATAGAATAAACAAAAATTTAACATAAAATAAAAGTAATGAAAAGAATAAAAGTTTCATTCCTAAAAGTTTATCGGTGAATTGCGTAATAACGCGCATCCTGCAATAGACTGCTGTAATTTCAAGTTTCAGGAACCTCATCCCGATACAAACTACGCTCCAGTATTTTCTCTCTGAACAAACACGCGTGTTGCATAACACTAGGAAGTGAAGGTGGCTCGTGCTGTAGTTGCGCAACAAAGCAATAGATACCGTAGCGTATCTAATTTTTGCATTATATATAGTCTTCTGAATTCCTTGTCCGGACACTACATTTTGTCGAATTTTATTTTTGTTTGTCATTCTTCTAAAAAATTGTTTGTAAAAAAATATTTCTCTCTCAAAATTCTAAATCCGCCAAACGAGAAATTTTATGTCAATATTAATTCAATAATACTCAATACCTTTTTTTCTTCCATGTTCACGTTTTAATATTGTCGCGTATAAAATATATTTATTTAGAGAGACTTAATTAATTTTTTTAATTTGATCTAATTTTTTAACAATGTTTAATATTTTTAATTGAACTTTTATCAGAGAATCGCTTAAAAAAAAAAAAAACAAACGTGATGTAGTAAAATTAAAAAATGTGAGATTTATTGATCTACCTTTTAAACAGATTATTTTACATTTAAATATTTTAAAAAATAATACAGATAGATTGTTCTTATTAACTAGGAATGATATTCTTCAAGAAATGAACTTTCCATACACTAGACTTGCTGATAACTATTATCGCGTGTTTGGAACTTCCCATTAATAAGCTTGAGCCTTCCTGCGGTTGCTATTCAACGATAGCAGATGGATTCACGAGTAACTATCCACCTACGCGAATACATTGAGAATATGTGAACAGGACTGTTGTTAATTGCACGAGACAGGTTCGCGTGTGTGCATCCCGCGGGAAAATACGGCGTGCCGGCTCATTGTGCACACGATACATACATCTTGTTGGCGAGGAAGAGATAATGTTCGCGATGCCATACATTTCGTAACGCGTTCGTTGACACAAAGAAATGTCTAATTTTGGGTACGAACGGAAACTGCATTGCGACATTTGTCATTCAAGGGATTCGGAAAATCTTTATACGAAGCGTTCAACGTCATTAAGAAATACATTTTTCACATACATTTTATCCTTTAATCTTTCTCTATATTATTAAAAAAAAATTACGAAATCCAAGGCAATATAAAAATAGATTTTGGATCATTCCGCTCTGAATAAGATATTAAATTTTAGTAACTATCAAATGTATGTTTACATTTATAATATTTGCTAATGCATTTAATATTTGCTAAATGTAGACTTATATTTATTTTTTTGATACAAGAAATACCATTAATTTGATTTAATTATCATTTTTTATTGAGCAAATATTTATTTACCGAAAATAAAATAAATATTTAGTTAATACTATTGAAAAAAAATATTAAAATGCATTAAATTTTTTTTCTTAGAATAATTTAGGAAAATAATTTCGAAAGAAATGATTTGCTTTGGTTATTCTAGAAATTGATTTTTATTATAAATACACCAGCAATTAACACCAATTAACACCAATTACGTACATAAAATTGCAATGACAGATGTAATATTTGTGATTAACATTTGCTCAATCATTCAAAGAATTCGACAAATCTTCATGAAACATTGTCTCTCGTTTTAGGAAGCACCCAATCGATACCAACTAAAAATAACATAATATTTATGTTATAATTTCGCACTCAACAATATAAAAGTAATGTAACACATGGTGTTACATTATTAAATGTAAGGGATTACAACATAGATTCTTTAATTGATGTTTCACATGATGTTTTGTCCTTTAACCTTTCTCCATATTATCGAGGAAAATGATCTAAGGGGATGAAATTTAAGACAAGCGAGCATGTCATGAGCAGAATATCCGCGCAATATAACTGCGTTTAGATATTGATTTCTTTGACTTCTTATTGACGCATCAGCGAATAATCGTGTTACTGATATACAGCTTATAGTGACGGGAGATACCAGCGACTAAGCAAGCAAAGATTACCAAGAGCTCGTTGGTTCCACTCGAGCGGGCAACTAGACGCGAACATAGGCGGTAACCGTGGCGCACACGTAATTTTCGCAATAGCGTTCGTAACAATGAGCAGTACGCGCGTTTGCCTGCTTGTCCACCCACTCGATGTAAACCACCCCGGCCTTCGTCTCACTCTCGCGGCTAATGTAGTAATATGCTAATAACGCTGAATAACGCGTGCGTCTCCCGTCAAATGAAATCGTGTGGGAAATGCGGTGCTAACTCGAGATTTCCATGCGATTTAGTAAAACCTACTGCTCATTATATCTTTCAGCTATTCTGTAAAAACATTGCATAACATAGAGATAAACTTTGTGAAGATTTTATCCTTCAACAACGATACTTTATAATAATTGATAAGAACATCGGTAATATCTTACATAAAGCAATAGTTGGTTGAAACATTTTCAGTTTTATTAAAAACAAGATTGAAATTTCTAGATTTGATAAAAAAGAAAGCGCACGAGCGAAACGTATTATATTATTTCTATTTTTTTAATATTCTTATTAAAAAAAGTAATTATTTTAAATTGAAAAAATTAAGAATACTTTTTCCTTTATTTTTTTTTCTTAAAAAAGAAGATAAAGAGACAAGATATAATTAAAATAATTAGTTAATTATTAAAGTAAATTAAAAATTTCTCTGCATAATCGATTATGAAAATAGATGCGGACGCTTTCTTTGTAACAAGTCAGTTTTTGCACTTATTTAATGATCTCATGGAAGCAATTTAGTGAGCTTCTGATTAAACCGTACTAGTTATTGCTTTTTCCATCAGGTAGCATCTGTAATCGGTTCCTCATTGAATTATTGGCTTGCTTCTCTATTGGCAATTAAAACTTTGTCTCTTCGTGAGACAAAGTAACTTGATTTCGTAGATTTCTGTTGAGATGAGGAACGAGTTAATGGGAAAAGCATTTTAGTTCTCTATACGCGTTGGTCCGTCTATATATAAGCTCGGATTACTATCGATCCCCGATAGCTCAGCCAAGCCTCATTAATGTTTCATGCAGGTCAGGACTTTATTAACTGGACTTTTGCATATTTTGTTTCAGGTGAGTGCAATGACCAACTACAATCGGGGCGCCGTCTGCCCGTGTGTAAGTGGAATTACAAATGAGTTTGTCCAAAAAGGACGTACGTGACATATATGCAATACAATTTTATCTGTCTCTTGTTTTTTCATTTTGCTTTTATAAGGGATCATTTTTAATTTTATTTAATTATTTAGTTATATAAACTTCTGTATAAATTCTATAATGCGTTTAAAAATTGCTTAAAATAATAACTTCTAAAGTTATCTTTTTAAAGATTCGTTATAACTTAGATGTTTTCATTGGGATAATTTAAAAGTTTTTTTTTTTAAGATGAAACTTTTTTTATTATTACCGTAACATATTACATTTTGTTTAGGCATTTATAGATATATTATTATATTTATTGCTTAATGCACACATATTTATGATCTTTATTTTTAAACAATTACAAAAGTAATATCGTTTATTCCATTGAATTTATTTGATTCTAAGAATTTATTATCGCGTATTGTGTGATTGTTTATCGCATCGAATGTTTTCGCATTCGAAACTCGTCGACAGTCGATTCAAGGCTTCGATCCTTTAAATGTTAATTAATATTACGAAAGTGATGATAAAATAACATTATTACAGGCTGTCGTAAATTATGAAAAAGGAAATTAATAGTCATGGTACTTTTCTATGTGCTGTCTGGCACATATCGGTTAACAAAAATCGCGGAAACTCGTCACGTATGTTATCGTCATTCAATGTTCGTTATTTAGTATGAATTGCAATTCTATAAGCTGCTATGCTAAATAGCGTAGTAAATGGCATTACTTGAAAACAAGCATGCAATATCAATCAGGCATAATTACTATTATCTCATTGTTTTAACCAAGAGAATTCCAAGTGCAAGAATTTGCCTTATTTAAATGCGTTAAGAGAAAATTAAGTGTTTCAAATAAACCACTTATTTGAAATACATTTTGCATAAATTAGATTTTGTTTAAATCGAATATTAAGATACGACTTTAATCTCTCAGAACTGAATAAAAAAATGAATAACAAAGTATATATATATATATATATATATATATATATATATGTGTAATATTCTATATATAATATAACGCAAAGTACAGTAAAGTTCTGTTTTTGTAGTGCGATTTTTCAAGTTATTTTAAGATATAGAAGGGTAACGGCTCCTAGATCCTGTTCACTTCTCTTCCTTCTTCTACATAATGCTGTTTTAGTAGAAACCTCTTTCTCGCGTGGGAACAAGAGTGTCGAAGGTACATGTCGTGCGCCGAAGAAAACAAACGATACTGGACATATCGTCGAGACGAGTCACGTGTACATGAGAGAGACAGAAAGAGAGAGAAACGCGGAACGGGTCCATTAATATTGTAGGTAAGGCAGAGAAAGGCTGAAATACTCTAAGGCTAAGAGAATGCTTTTAATTATTTGCTTTCTGAAACGGCGGTCGATGCTGATCAAAATTACAGCGGCGTACTCGTCTGCAATTTAGATGAGAAGCAGTTATCTTTCATTGAGAAAGAGTTAGAAATGATTAAATAACTTTTGTAAAAATCGTATTTAATTCGAAATAATGTGATTCTTTTTCTAATCCAAACCTCGCCAAGGAGAAAGAAAGTGTAAATATCACGTTATGCAAATAGAAATTAATCGGATATATTTCGTTATTAATGATGCAGTTGTAAGATTCTAAGTAGGATCTTGAACGTGTGTTGTTTGCAATAGTTTTGCTTCCAGACGGATTTACGTAAACCCTGTTTGATAGGCGCGACTCGTGAGCTCTATAAAAATCGAGACCGAGACGCTCGGAGTGCTGCCACGCGGAAATTGAGCTAACGGTGACCCTGTCGGCATCTAACGAGCTGACTTGGTAACAAGCCGAAAATTATTTATTCGAATTACTCCACGCCTTGGAGACTAATTAACATAAGCACATAAATCGTTTGCTGCATTTTGAAACTAATATTTATGACAAACAATATCCAATTAAAACTCGCAGTTTAATTAAAGTGTTAAAAATTGTAATATCAAAATTGATCTTTATGCAATATGTATATGTATATCTGTATGATTTATATATTATATATTATGATATAAAAAAAGTTCTTTCATTTATTTTCAGTATATATTTTGTAATTATTAATCATATATATATTTTTAATATTAATTTAAAAATTAATTGATATTATTTATCAATTAAATAATTATTAAATTGCTAAATTGCGATTGAAGTAAATAAAAAGCGAGATTTTTAATATTTATTAACAAGCTTTTACCTTAAAATTTACATAAAATCTTTCTTCAATTTTCTATGATAAAAGGATTTTTATATTCACATTGGGATAATTGAAAGCCTTTCTCTTCATGTAAGATTTTTACCTTCCCTCTCTCTCTCTCTCTCTCTCTCTCTCTCTCTTTCTCTCTCTCTCTTTCCGTATAAATTTAATATTATATGTATAGATCTCCGGACGTGCGGCAATTGGCACGATCGAGTTGACTCGCATTGTTCTTTTGCCTTTCTCCCGCGATAAATTTTATAGCGCAAAAAGCACGCGTGGCATATTCCAAGGCTACGGCATCGTATTTCGCAAGTCTGTCTTAAATTCTCACGCGCTTTTAAGGCGATTGACCTTACACCCGTTCTGTCTCCTTTCGCCTTCCGCCAAGTGAATATGTTTTCACGTGGCGAACCATTCGTTTCCGAATCGGAGGACGGCAAATTTATGAAGTAGTCCGTATACTTTTCCTTCCCAGTGAACCGCGCGATTTATGCAATCCGGATATGCACGTTTGCAATCGTATATATATATATATATAAAAACCGATTTCAGTGGAATATGGAGTGCATAATGGTACAGAGAGACCTGATTGTCCCTGATTGATTTCAGTTTAAAAATTGTTCGTCTAATTAACGGATTTAATGAGAATTCTATATATGTAATATATGTAAAAGTAATTGATATCAATATTTAATTTTTATCGTACAAAATAATTTGTTTAATTGAATTATTGTTTCAAACTAATAGCAATATTTAAATAATTAAACAATAACATATATTTATTAAATAATAACATTTATTTATTAAATAATAATATTTAAATAATTAAATAAATAATAATAATTTTTATGTTTAATAATAATATTTATCCGCTTAAATAATGTTTTTAAACTTTTTTATAAACTTTTATTGGCCTAATATGATTAATTTGAATATTTCATAAGAAACAATTCAAAGGGCGATATTACGGCAAATAAATTACAGTAAAATTATTACTTCTTTGTTTTTTTTTAATCTTTTTTTATTCTATATTAATCTTCTTACGTTTTATTTAGTTTTAACCTCTTTTATTTTGTCATATTTGAATTTTTCAAGCAGGCTTTTTCAAGTATATTCAAATGATCTTGCTCGTTAAATTATTTTTTTATTGATCTATCTTCTCGTATTCTGATTTGAGAGATTGAGAAAGATTATTACGATCACTAGATGAATAAAAATCGTGTATACGATTTGATTTTTATTTG
>Ga0157363_1005164_pt1 | contig 12145 bp, 2 predicted proteins | sample AttsexASBM1_FD_111477 | JGI IMG/M metagenome (GOLD analysis project Ga0157363, IMG submission 111477) | Fungus gardens microbial communities from leaf cutter ant in Ribeirão Preto, State of São Paulo, Brazil - Atta sexdens ASBM1 | ecosystem: Host-associated > Fungi > Mycelium > Unclassified ...
AGAAAGTAATAAATGTATAATTATTTTTACTTAAAAATATTACAATTTACGTCTCAATAGTTTTTTTTTAAAAAATATCGCAAGTGTTCCGCGAATAGTTAACGCTGTCGCCTTAGCGTAAAAAATTCAGCATTACCATTTTATCGGCGTTTTATATATATATATACACAGACTGGCGAGAAATTCTTTGGTACGCGCCTACGACATAAAAGCGATTTTGATTCCTAGCGAAGAGAAGTTTAAAGGCAAAATCGCGTATGTCGAGATTGTCGAGGAGCAAAAGGAAGGAAATATTCCGATCGTCGATGAAGGTGGCGCGGTGGATTCAGAGGATAGAAAACGTCCAGCTACCCCACGGAATGTTCTGGAATAAATTCTCACATTCCAGTGTTGGCCGACGTGTTGGCAGGGGTCGAGAGGTAGTCGTCCAATCGAACAGACCGTTGCTCGCCATCCTCTGGCCTTTAACCCCCGAGAGTCGACCGATGCCGAAGGGTGGTTGCAATAAGGGATGACATTCTCTTACGTCTGGAACAAAGGATGGGCACGCCACGCCGTCCAAATGTCAGGAAGTTCCATTATGCCTTGCAGAAACCTTGTCTAGCGAAGCGTATATAATAAACGACATCGTAATTGTGAAGCGTATGCACTCGCGCGCAACAATACGGAACTTACAGAATTTTTATTTTAACAAAAAGACTAAAATATCAATTTAAAAAAATGGATATTATTAATGTTTCATTTAATCACTGAATTAAATCGTTTCTCGCAAAATCCGATGAACTGTACATTTTGCAACATCCGCAATTATTCATTATCGATACGGGAAATTTATTGAATATTTAGCGGGGGCTTTTTAATTAAATAATCAAGCGGAATTTCGAATATCAGTAATATTTTATGAACAGAGATGTTTTATGAATTTCAATGAGTATCCGGCTAGGAAGCTAAAATATTGTCGCACACAATGATTTGTATTATATTTTACAAACAGATCATTATTAAATTTTTATGATGTTTTTATACATATACATATAACTTACATTATTCCATTTTATTTTAAATCTTGTTAAGCATTTCTCTGTGTATAATTAAAAAATTAGATGAATAAACGATGAATCTAAATCCTCTGTACCGAGTAAATGCGATGTTTCAGTTATTACTTTTTCGAGCAAAAGAAGAGAGAGGAGGGTTGCAAATTGCGAAATATTAAAAAAATATGCTGCGATATTTAAGAAATATTCCCGGCGGTAGTATCCGGCAGGGGAAAATCTCGCGAGAAATTACGCTCGTAGCGGAAAGATAAGTAAAAGTTGTTTTTGAAATAAGACTTACGAGGCCTCCGGTTGTTAACGGTAGCCCGGCAGAAAGTGTTCAATTAATCATTAATATTGCCGTCGGTGGCCGCTGCGCGGATACTGGCGCCTCCGTTAAGTAATGACATAATTTGCAGCTGCATAAACAAGGCTTACTGTGATTTAGATGCGCGCGGTTTTGCAAGCGAAATACGTGCGTTCTCACTATACGCCGGAAATGCATTGCGGTGCGCTATATGGAAACGCGTGGAAATAATATAATCTCATCGTAAATTGATTTGAATACTCTGCAAAATGCAATGTGGTGGTGTGTTTGTAACATTTTATTTTTGTAAACATTTAATAATGTTTTTTCGCGTTCGCAATACGTCAATTTTACACAAACCAAATAAAAATTTTCGCGACATTTAATTATTTACAATCCTGAGACGCTCGTAAAAATATTATTTTAAATAAATTATTTTATCTTTTCTGTCGCTTTAATGTGAGAAACAAACATCTAAAGAAAAAATTAAATATAATATAATAAAGCCAACAATTATAGAAATGTTATTCAAAAGAGATACTCCAGTTATTTGTCTTTAAACTATAATAATTGACTTTTATATATTATTGATATAAACTGTAATTTTGAATAAAAATATATCCATTTGAAGTTATGCCCTTCCCGTTTGAAATTATGTCACTAGGCAATCTTGAATTCGGGTTTTATTTTTGTTTAAAATTATAGTTTATATTGATAATATATAAAAATTATTATACTCTTATATTGTCTCATATTATATTATTATATTCTTATATTACATTTATATTATTGTATCCTTATATTGTATACTTTAAAATCAATATCCTTTGAATATATATAAAAAATTGTACAATTAATAAATAATCATCGGCTTTATTTAACTTCTCCTTTAAATATTCGTAGTTTTTCATCCCTATGTTTAAAACATATAATAGAATTTATCTTGCAATTAAGTAGCGTTCTAAAGTCACAGATTATAGCGTAACACTAAGTGTATATCAAACTATCGGAGAATGCGAGAAGTGAGTTATCATCATTACTCTAATAGGTATATCTACTGCAATAGTATCGTTCACATTTATCCCGTGTTCGCACAATTCCTGCACTCTCTTGTTGTACTTTCAATTTGGAAAATAAATAAATAACATTCTCATTCTTAGTAATTGCTGCATGTGTTTCTATATTTATACATCTTGTTTCCGTGAATATATTAGTACGCGAAAGCACTATATATGCTGCAGCATGCGAATTCAATCACCATCTGTGTCCGCTCTTTTATCGTATCTCACTTTTTTCCCTAGAAAAAAATCTCGTAAAAAGATTTTTCCGCGCAAACATGTAGATCAGTCCGTTCAACGAATAAAACGCGAGTTTGACTTACGGTCGGAAACCGCGCAGAACGCAATCGGGGGTGAGGAGGTGGCAAAGGCAAGAGGGATGGATAAAAAGAAAACAGAAAACACTCGTTCCTTCGTAACTCCCGTTTCCTACGAATTCGACAATCCGTTTCCCGGGCTCTAACGAGCGCCAATATTTGTATCCGTAAATCACGTCCCAATATTTGCTTCTGTGCTAGCAGCAACATTCGCCCTTCAGAAAGTTTTTCGCGTTTTCTCTATCTCAACTTTTACTCTTTTTCGTCTATAATAATTCTAAATGTCAATAACATGTTTATTTCTAAACTTATTTTTATTATGCCTCGATGTATTCTTGCGTTTTCATATCTTTTTATCACATTCGTAACAATTTTATTAATTTTCTGTACATTAATTTTTTTACAGTGAACTACTTTTACAAATTACGTTAATTTTTTATTTTTATTTTTTTTTATTTTTTAATATCATTATTTTAATGTTATTTGCTTCAGATTAATCAGAATAACTAATTAGTTTTCCTTTCTTTTTTTTCGCTTCATATTTTTCATCGGAAGCTGCTTAATCAATTAGGTATGCATGTAGGTACTTGGAATTAGAGTCGCGTGCCGCGCTATCTACGCTAACAAAAAATCTGAATAATTTTTCATGCAAAACGCTGAACAACGGAAAAAGTTGACCCCGTAGGATGGAGGAAAAGATGGGAAGAGAGATGAAATTCCGTACGGTCAAAGACGAACTTGGAGAAGAAGGAAGGGGATGGCATTATTAATTATTCTTGGCGTAGTTTGGACTTCGGAGAATGAAACAAGGGACTCGTCTTAGATTATCGCCCCAACTGCCGACGAGACTTCTATCCTACGATCTTCTTTTTGCCATTCTCGGGCTTAATTAACTTCGAATCGCGAGACTAAGGAACGAGGAAGCGAAAAGGTAGATGGAGGATGCGGGAGGAGGGGAAGGGGAGTTATGAAATGCGGAATTATGAAATTTCGATGACGTCGCATCTACCGACGATTTCTCGAAACCTAAAGGGCAAGATCCTTCATCTATCGTCACAAGATAGGCTTTAATGATCGATTGAACGTAGAATAGCTGATTACATTAGGGATGGCAATTACAGATCGAAAGTTTTCAAGGATGTGCATCTTATCTGCGAGTCGATGAGGGAAATGGAATTCGCCTTTGTCCGCTTCACGGCTATTGAAATCTTTTAATTACCTACTTAAGGTCAACGATGATCGCGATGGCTAATTATGAATCTCCTCCATGACGTGTCTTACCTGAAACACAAGAAATAGTTTCGGTCAATGGAAATTAATTTAAAATATTTAGTGGAAGAAAAGTTTAAAAAAAAAATGTAATCTCAATGCGCGCTTTGAAAAGTTTTAAAAGCACAGAATGTAAAATATTTATTGAAAGATATTTTTAATAATGCCAACGTTTAGTATGGTATTGTTCAGTAAGTTACTCGTAATGTTTCGATTAATATTATTGTCAAAGGTTTTATAAATTTTTATATTTCTCCAAAGCGTATATTAGGTATGCGCTTCTCCCAATCGTATAAAGGCTGAGGGAAGAGAAACGTTTATTGTTACTGTTGAATAAATAGCATAAAGTTTAACACAGTCACGTGCACATATTCGATTTAACAGTTTCGCTCAACATGTCAAGTGACTGCTGTAAAATCAAGTTTGTACAACTCGAAGAGTTTATGTATGCTATGTATTTTATTACCTATCAATTCTGGATAATACATTTTCAAATTGCACGCGTAGAATTTTCATAAAGCGTTTTTGGCGATAATATCTGATTTTCATTTTTCGTTCTATCATATAAATATATTAAAATTATCAATATTTCGCTTATAATTATATATATTTAAAAAATAATTATACATTGTAGAATTAATTATAAACAGAATACAGACAAAAATAAATATAATTGATAGCGATCTCAAGCCTAACGATATATTAAATCCCCTATTAACAGAAATAATATAATATATTTATAAGATGGTAAATGAAAATTAAGTCAAAATGGAGATACAAACAAGAGGACGATACGGTCGGGTAAGACTGCTCGAACTTAAGGCACGGAGTGCCTTATATATACGTAATATCCTCTGGGGTTTAATAAACCCACGAGTGCTCGTCTCTTGATTTCTCATGCGCTACTGTGGAATAATTACTTCAAGAAAATTATAAAGGCGGATACCTTGCATATTTGGCGATAGGATATTTTTTTATTTATTATACATTATAACTCTATAAAATAGATAATAAAATGATTATTAAAGATATTCTACAGGTAAAAGAACAGGTAAAATAATTTCTTTCTATTTTTGTTCTGTTCTTCAACTAAATATAAAAATTTTTTTATGAATTTAAATATAAATATATTTTTTGAGATATTCTACTATATTTTTTATGTGTAACTATATAATTGATTATCTAGATATAGAATCAATTCTAATTCGCGTATTCCTATAATATTAAAAAAATCATTATATAAAATATTGAGAATTTTTATTAACTTTTACATGTAATTAATTAGCATAAATATAAATTTAAATACATCAATACGCATTCATGAATTCTAGTCAATATAAATGCATACTCACGATGTTTAAGATACTATGATTTTACTTTCTTAGATTTTAATTTAAAAAATCTGAAATCTCGTTGTGTCCTTCTCTGGTAATCCACATCAAAGTGCAAAGCTTGTCACGGGGAATAAAAAAAATGGGAAAAAAAATAAAAATAATATCCGCCTTTCTCTAGCGCAATCAACAGGAAATCTTTGTGTCCTTTCTATATTCACGAGCGTAGTTTGAAAATGACAGATGAGGGTAGCTTTGAAGTTCTTAACAGGGAGATTTTTACAAATCATCGATGTCGAGTTAATTTGGCTTTGAACAGCTTTGAACAGCTTTAAGAGAAAGAAAATTAGTGAAAAAGAAGAATAAAGAGAGAGAGTACGATCAACTGTATAAGGCTTAGATGTAATTGAACTGTGCAGAATTAAATGCGCTCCAGGTCATTTTAAAACCATATCCATTCGCAAAAAAGATGCCAAAAAAAGTATCATCTTTCCATGATTTTTTCACTGAATGAACGTAAGCGTTTTCTCTTTCACTATGTGTACCATCGTCACGATGTCCGACCGACATTTCCGCTATTGTTAAACTGCTTCGATAGCTTGATAGCGCACCATTTGTGAGATCGATGCTCTAAAAAACAGAAATCAACCTCGCGAGTCACTTTTTACATAATGTAATAAATATAATCGATTTCTATCATGGATACAATTTATGCTAAACCGTGTAACTTTTGCGTGTTAATTACAAATTAGCTGTTTTAGGTAATAAAAATAATATAAATATGATCGACATGACAGAGAAAACTCCGCAGTACTTATAAGTTAATTTTCACTTGCATATTATTATATGTGTGTCAGTTAAAACAATTTCACATATGAGGAAATTATATTCATAAAATTAGTTGAGAAATAATGTTCTGGAGTTATAATTATTATATGTGTATAATAGCAAGAATAGTTTGCGTTGTTTATGTAAAATTATCTTTCTCAATAATAAAATATTTCACGGTATAATTGTTTTAGGATATAAAACAATGTATCGTTGTGCTATGTATTAAAAATCATTATGCTCCGAAATTTCGAGAACATACTGTCTCGATGTTTCTAGATTACTATAACATAATGCAAGCGTTATCGTCAATTCTTGCTCATTTTCTTCGCAGTTAATTTAATCGTTCCCACAGAAGATTCCAAGCTATTCTCACGTAATAGTTCAGTTCCCGTGAAAACGGCCGTTTCGAAAAGAAATACGATGCCAGTCGTGAGAAACGTCTTCCCATTTTAGGAGCATTCGGGAGACCTTTGATCGTGTCTCCTAAACCTCGATAATGCATTTGCTTGCTACCGACACGACACTTCGCATCTATGTATGTTCAATGAATAAGGAAAATAGGAAGATCTTTGCGGAACGAAACGCATCTAATGCTTCAACCACTTTCAGTCAGAAAATAGTTTGGTAAGCATTTCCAGCTTCAACAAGGTTTTAAGATTATATAAATGCCATAAAAAATAATAATTCCTATCGATTAATTCCTATCGACAATAAGTTCCTATCGATTTCAGCATCAAACTGATAGGGAACAATCTACACGATTCTATTCATTTCCAATGTCATCAGAGATGCCTATTTTTATGTTCTCATTTTTCTCGATCGCATTCTTTGAGACTTAAAATGCGTTACAACTTGAGACAAAGTCTAAATAAACGAGATTAGGTTCGTAAAACAATGCTTTGTTGAAGGCTTTGTAAGACGTTGAGAGTTATCTTCATTTAAGTACTGACTTCGGTTGATTAAATTAATTATGTAAAAGAGTTTGCGTACGTCAAAAGAGAATTTTATTGTGAGTATATAATACGATATAATATTGTGTAAATTATTTCTATGTAAATATTAAATTATATCCTTTTAAAACAACACATGTATTAATGAATTAATCAATTAATCGACTTTGAAATGGTTTAAAAAATTTACCGTAAAAATTAACTTTTTTTCATCATCTTTACTAAGATAAGAAGACATGTTGTCTGTAAATGACGACACTGTTTGATCTTAAAGCCAGCTGCTCGAGTGAAGTCAAACTCAGCTTAGAGTACCTTGCGGGTAGCAAACTTGAGCAAGAGAGAACCTTCCACTTAGTAAGCATGCCAAAAGAAACTTCGTCACGGACGTCGAAGTTTTTCTAACAGAGTGGAAGGCAAAATGACGTAAAATTTCTTGGTTACGAGTTTTACAATTAATATGATTTTTTTTTAATATTAATGCTTTCCTTTTCCTTCTTACTAAATTAAAGAATTAACTGTATTAAAAAATGTTCATATATTATTTTAATATTTCGATTTCAAAAAACAAAAAAAATCTCAATTTTCCATGGCGTATATTTAAAATTTTCAATTATATTCTATTATTTTATCATAAAGTATATTTTACAATTATTTAAATAATAATTCTCAGAAAGAGCTAAAAATTTATAAAAGTAATATAAAAATACTGTTAAAACAGAACAAAAACTAAAGAAAAGTTGAGACAGGGACGTCATCTATTACTACTTTTTATTTGACTGGAAGGATTCGGTTTATCTGCAGCGCAATCAACGGAGACGACAGCGAGTATCTCTCTTGGAATTAAAACTTCAGAAAAGATACCTTTCTAAATGTTTTGTAATCTTTGCCAACAGTAAGAATTTTGTTGAATTATAAAATATTCTGTTTTTATTTTAAATTATATTTAAATGTTCATATAGATAAAATTCAAGATTTCCATTTCGCTGATATTGAAATACAAAACTAATAAATTCTCTATTACATTATTTTAAATATTATATAATGTTGAAGAAAGTAGTTCATTAAAACTTGGAAACTCTATTAATAATATAAGATATAAATATAAGATATAAATATATATATATTAATAATATAAGATATAAATAATATAAGATATAAATAATATAAGATATAAATATAAATATAAAATATAAATAATCTAAGATATATTGTAAAAAGCTCAAATGTGATGAGTATTTTATTAATGTCATTCGTACTTAATAACAAATCAGAATCGCGAGGGTAACGTGGAAAAATTTTTGAGGAGATTGTGAGATTTGGCGTGAGTTAATTTGTTCCCTCAACTCTCATCCTACTCTTGCGAATAATTGTTGGAATGCGTGCAGCTTACAGACTGAAAGTGTATAAAAAAACGGGGCATCCTCGCTCCTTGCGGTTGATGCATCCCTCCCTGAGCTCGTTGTAACGCGGATATAAAGCTACCTCTTTAATCTCCGCCGTTGCACGGAGTCAGGGGTACTTTATAGGGCGTTTATTGTCGGAAATGACACGCGCACTGTTAGAACACGTAATTCCCTTGTCGCAGATCTGTAATACGCTTACATACGCATATGTTCACGTCACAAATTTTACGGTAAGTCGGCTGTCGTTCACGCAAAAGATCCTGCGAAAAATTTATCCAGCAGGGAGTAAACCACTAACTTTTTCCGCAGCTGCGGCGGAACTGCAAAGTTTTGCGAAAGTGTAGAAAGTAGCGGACACAAAAAGAAATGAACGAATGAATTCTAAAAAGAGGATTGCACACTTCGAGGTGGTTTCAAAAGGGGCAATACCGTGGCCTTCGTTCTTATTATAATATTTTTATTGCACTAAGTTGGAAAGCAAGTTATTAGTTAGATGTACCAAAACTCTCTAAAATATTTTGCTTTCTGTAATGTATACATGTAGAGAAAGAAATTTTTGATTGTACCTCATCGTTTATGTTAATATCGAAATATATATGATATGGCATAATGCCCTTTTCTACAGTTTAGGTAATCTGTGATTCGCTGTATGTTTATGTCACTAACCGTACGTATTATCGCAATTTGCGTGAATATCAATAATCGATTTTTGATACGCGATTAATGATTAAACGTGTATGCGATCTATGACCGCATAATTTTGTGCATAGTTTGAACATATAATTAATACAGGAAGCGTTATGCATGATTAGAGAGGAATACATGCCTCGATGATAAAATTTTAGACACACAGGTGCATACTTGCGGTGGAGTTTAATCATGCATGGTAGTCGCGCTATAAAAACAACGCCATACGGTGCACGAAACTACAATTGCAGAAATGTAGTGGTATACACGTTCACCCGCAAACAGACACTCACACAGGTTATTGGTCCTTTAAGGACAAACTTTATGCACAGAATTTTATTCCGATGTGCGGGAAACACTATAAAAATACTGTAACATATTGTGGGCTTCTTTTTGTTGAGACATGGTTTAAATTTATAACTAAAGGAGAAGAGAATTTTTTAAAATGAAGATAATAAATATCTACGAATTACGCGACTTTGTATACTTCAGAAATCTTTCGCCGCGGGGGAAATACCTAGAAAATCTTATTTCGTATAAGACATCCGATCGATATTTACAAGAAGTAGCAGCAGTTTCTTACTGTAAGCGAGAAGAATTTTTTCCAGGCATTCAATTTGTATGCGTAATTAATTTTCTTATAAAATATTTGCAATATCGGTGGAACGTGATTATCATAAGTCCTTCGGTTTAAAGAATTTGAAAAATTTCGGAACGTTCGTCTTTTTAAATTTCAGCCACGAATCATGCGGAAGGCGAAGAGGTCGTTCTGAGAATTAACGAGATGGGCGGTGAATCTCGAGGAAAATTTTATTACGTGCCAGTGCTGTAATATGTCTCACTTCGTTGAACGCCGCGATGTTCTTGTGTCAGGTATGGTTGCTGTTTAAGTACTTATTTAAGCAGGTCTATATTAATATCACAAGTTTAATTAATATCTGTAAAGCTGTGTAGATATAAATATATTTTGTTAAAACCAGTGCCTTGATATCAGGTAATAAGTATTAATTTAGTAGTATATATTAGCGCAGTGTAAATATTGATGTAATATCGTACTTGCAAAAGCAGAGAAATTTATCAAACAGTAGAGTAGAAGATTCATAGAATATATATATTCTAGATCTAAATTTGATCTAAATGGATCGGGATATAATTTAATATCGCAAAGTGAAGGTTGTACCAGTGTGCTTTCCCTTGTGATCGATTTATCTTCGTGTCATAGATCGACGCGCATCGTCGAACAGCACGATTCCCGTGGGGCATCGTTGTAGAATAGAGGCGGTAAACGAGTCGAAATTTTTCACGGTCAATGGACACCTTTTTCCAAACGAGCGCGGCAAATGGTGCGCTAACGATCGCCAGTAGAATCGAATCGGGGATGCGAACAGCTTTGTCATTTAGCTACTACGATAGTGAAAATGGGAATCGCTTAGTTTTGAGAAAATTTAACCAGACGACGATCCGGTACAACGCACAGTGTGATCCATTATTTTCTGCTTACAGATTCCACATGTATCGTGATGTTCGAAAATTTGACTAGAGAATATCAAGAAGATATAAATTGTTTATGAGTTTGTAAATTTGAAGCTTTTCCTTTACGTAAATTCTTTTATTATAATTCATTTATTTGATTATAAATAATTTTTTCATTTATTACGAGTACGAATATTATAAGTATATTACATCTTAGAGATACGTATATTACTGCGCAATATTTTTTCTCCATATTTTCGTGAACGTTAATATATTTTAAATATCATATTTTGTTTGACCTAGTTTGATTGAACCTACTTTATCTACTTGGCTTTCTAAATAATAGGATTAAATTATAAATTTTATTACTTGATTTTTTTAAATGCGATTCCTCTCACGAAACATTATATTTTATTATTTTATCATTTTTCATCATATAAAAAAATTATAAAATTATATCCATATACAGAGTTAGTATCAATTTAAATGTTAATTCTACTTCTTACATTTTTAATATGATATATATATATATATGTTAATTCTACTTCTTACATTTTTAATATGATATATATATATATATATATATATATATATATTTAATGCATATAATAGCTTATTATTTTTTTTTTTAAGCAATCATGGTGATTTTGACATCAAAAAGCTTGTTAGGCACGTGCAAAGAGGCTGCGTTTTTCAATGCGAGAAATCGAAATCAAACGAATAACAAAAGCTAAAAAGTTATATAAAAAGAAAGAGATTGGGGTGGCGGACGTGATAACAATGTGCCTTTTATTCGTCAGAATGGTTCTGTACGAAAGCTGCAATATCCGAATAATCCGCGGGATGCACGCAGCTAGTCGAAACACAGGAGGATAGAAAACACGGCGATGGGAATGAAAGTTACCGTGGATACGCGTGTTCCCTCCCTTGCGAGGGGATACGAACGTGCGGTCGACATAGAGGGGTTGTGTCGGGACGAGTTAGCGAATGTAGGGGACAATCGACCGACTTTGGCGCAGACATCGCAAAATTTCAATGGACACATTGGCCTAGAAAACCGATTGCAGTCCATCTCCCCATTTCACTTTTGTTGTTTTTTTTTTCACTCTCGTGTTTTAAAAAGCTGGAAGGTCGGGATTTTTAGTCCATACGCGACACGTTGTTGCAGTTCGAAGAGACCCTCTACTAAATGAGTTCCGCTTTGATAATGATTGTAATCAGGACAATTGTAAACAGGTATTATTTTACATTTTAAACTTAATTATTTCAAAAATGTTTATTCAGCTGTATTTTAAAATAAATTATTATACTGGATCCATTTAATTATATCTCTCTAAAGCTGTGGGTCTATAAAATTTTCTCAATTATATTCTTTATGTTACATCGACATTTGAATTATTGTTATCAAAATAAATTTAGTATTTATTCTTTTTTATAAGATTGTATCATTTTGATTCCTTATTTATTGTCTTTAAGTCAATTTAA
>Ga0157363_1005165_pt1 | contig 12145 bp, 1 predicted proteins | sample AttsexASBM1_FD_111477 | JGI IMG/M metagenome (GOLD analysis project Ga0157363, IMG submission 111477) | Fungus gardens microbial communities from leaf cutter ant in Ribeirão Preto, State of São Paulo, Brazil - Atta sexdens ASBM1 | ecosystem: Host-associated > Fungi > Mycelium > Unclassified ...
ATCGTTGTATATATGTATGAAATTATAATATATTGTTTCAAATAATTTTTTCATCATAAAATATGCTATTTTTTAAACTATTTATTTTTTTATGTATATCATTCATTCTGACAAAGTGACACTCTTTTTTTCACACGTTCGGAATAATAAATTATATTAAAAATACTGAAAATTAAAAAAATATTAATTATTTACATTTCATATTATTTATGTGTAGAAATTGCAAACGAGTGCAAATACAACAAAACACACGTGTGAAAAGTTTTGAGTGGAAGCTACAATACTTCACCGATTCGAAAATCGCATTAGAGAGATAGTTGCGATCGAAGTTGCAGCTACTTGGGCTTGCATCGAGAGCGCGTTTACGTGTTCTCGAGGGAAAAGAAGGTTTTCGCGAAGAGCGACGATGGTCCGTGACCTGTTCTGAATCCCATCTATTTTTCAGAGAAAACCTGTGTACTCAGAGCGAGCGCTCGTCCCCTTCTTCATCGTTATTTCGGTTGTATTATAGGCGGCGGGTTTGACATACCGTGAAATTTTAACGAAGTCTAACTTATAATTCGTATATCCTGCCAGCGAAATTTCACGAAAATGGATAGGATAACTGCCGGCACATGGCGGAGGCGGAGATTTCTATTTCAACTCCCAACCGCGCGCACGACATATGTGCTCATTCCGACGATGATGTATTTATTTCGCTCATTGTTGCCGTGACCGTCACATTTCTAATTGCGTCCGATTCTCTCCCTTATGACCTTACCTATACAGATATATTTTGAATATCAGACGTCACACGAAGCGACAATTCTATTTTAAGAATACGATATTGCGCTCGGAATAGTAGCAACTCTCAAATTATTTAAAGATTATTCATGTACATTCGCGCGTGTTTCGGTGATACTGCTCAATATTTCATATCTGACGTGAATTATCGTTTATTCATCTATATATTTGGCATTAATATGTATTATGTAAAAGCTTTAAACCGCGAATGTTACAGCGCGTTACTTTACTTAATTTTTAATGATAAAGTCTGATACGTGTATACAGTTATTACAAAATATATTCTTTTCATTCGTTCTGTTCATAAATAAAAATCAATCACTCTAATTTTTTAATGTCGCAAAAGTAAATTTTTTAAACAAATATAGCACAGAAAAATACGCAAATAATAATTTAATTACTCTATGTAATAATTATTTATTTCAAGTATTTCAAAAGTTCATATATCCGCAAAAGCTTATCAGAAGCATTTATTCAAAATATATTCTGAATCCTAGTAAGTTTGATACTTCAATCAAGTTTATTAAATTAAAATAAATTCAATTTGCTTGTGGATGAAAAGTTCGTTTCAGTTTTATGATATTCTTCAAAAGAAAATAAATTCTTGTTTTGAATACATAATATGAATATTTTTCTAAATTTTGTAATAAGTATATTTTAAGATTATTAACAAGAAAATTATTCTTTATTAAGATAACCGTTACTTAAAAGAAAGAAAATAAATCACTTTTCTTAGCAATAGATTGACATTTTTCGTTTTAAAATAAAAAGAAAACAAGTTATCTTTAAATAATAGCGCGCGTATATATAATTTATGTGTACTGATTAGAACTCTAATTTCATATGGATTCAAATGAGCGAGAGCTGAGAGTAAAGCTTGCTCCAATAAAGAGTCATAAAGTTTCACTCTTTACAACTTACGTGCCCTGAAAAAATATGCTACAAAAGAGCGATTTAACGAGCACTACGATCTATCATAAAAATCCGTCGATATAACGAACAAGTACCTACACAATCGTTATTGCTAATTGAAATGTTTCTTTATCAGGCTAGCAAACTCAATTCTTTCCTCGCGTTATACATTTTACGTCGTTACCGCTGTTGATCACGATAAAAAGCAATCGACCTCAAATCTGACATAAAATTTAAATCTAATTTGGAGCTAATCGCGTTTACTGTAAGCATTATTTATACGGTAATATATAAAATAAAAAGGGGCATTGTAAATGAAAAGAAATGTACTGCCATGCGATTTTTCTTTCTTCTCTCCAATTACTTTTCTCGACGTCGAAACTCGACCCTCGCGCAGAGGGTTGCAAGGAAGGGCGCGACAGGGGATGGATACTGTTGCTACCACCCATCTCATTTAGGAAGGGTTGCCATGAGCTTGAAACGAGTCAGAAAGGAAGCTCGACCGGGTGCGTAACAGGACGTTTAAGTATCCATTATCCGTTCTGTTAGATCGCGACCGCGAACATAAAAAACTCGTGTCTCACTTACGTTTAGGCTAATGGCCCATATCGTTCCGCGGTCGAATAAGAGCAGTTGCCGCGTATAAATATACATGACGAAGAGTCGAGGGTGAGAAGGGAAATCGAGCATTCCCTCTGGCATTAATGAAATATTCCTACAAGCGCCGCGTTCACTGAAGCATTATTCCAAAGACCGGCTCTCTCGCAGGACTATCCGGGAATATCCAACGTCCAGGAAAATTCACGTGATTCTCCAATAACGTTAAAAGCACGAGACTCACATTCGGTCGGTCGGTTGGTCGAGAGCTCTTTGCCAACACTGAGCTCTTTGCCAACACTGAGCTGTTTTATTGAACAACGTCTTGGAAATTACATGAGGACAAGTTCAGTGAACGCGGCCGTCGCGCTTGCGAGACATTTAATCGATGCGACTTCTCGCGATGTATTCTCAATCTTGTAATGCTGAAATCAGCGTAATTCCTCCATTCGACTTGCTCTCACTGCATGTATAGTTCTAACAGATGATCAATTTTTTATCAGAATCATTATACACTGAATGTTCATAATGATAAATTATACTCAATTTCAATTATTTTTAATAATTTCTAAATCACTATTGCTCCTATTCAATATGTCGTTAATTTAATTAAAATAATATAGTTAAATTTAACTAAAAAAATGTAAATTGACTGAAATTTATTATTTATCAAATGTACGTTAATATGGATGTTGTTTATTTTGAAACTAACTACAGAAATGGATTGATATCCCCTTTATACATGGGAATTAAAAATAATAGAACATTATTTAACTCAAGGAATTGGATTACCATTCTCTCTTCTTTAATATTTAACAGGGTGCTATACGGAAAGAACAATTTTGCAGAAGTATAATAAATTTAGATACAAAATTGAAAATAATTTTGTCAATTTTGAATCATCAAAATAATTATATAGAAAGCTTAAACGTGGATGTGACAAAATGTTTTTAGTAATCAATTTAAATGTTCTACATAATTATTATGATGGTAACTATTTTCAAATCTGTATCTAGTTAAATTTTTAACTTTTTCTGTAAAGTAATGGAATCGTTATTAATCTTAAAATCCTTTATGGATTTTGCACATGACATGTTGCGATAATAAGAGGACCTTTAGTTTTTCGATTACTATTCCTTCTCTATTCTTTTACTTAAGACGGTTTTTCTTATCTCTTTTCCGTCTTTTTTCATTTTTCTTTCCACTTAGCCTTCCTTTTTCTGTCTGCGAATTAGTCACTACTCTTTTAAATTACGCGTCTCCATCCACCTCCATTTATCCGTTCTATAATCTTATCTTAGCTCATCTTTCTTTGTAGTCACGGTAAAACATCGCATAAAAGGTAGCAGGAGATTCTTCTCTTACTTATTATTACGACCGCAATAAGCTCTTCCGAATCCGATTTGCGGCTCTACGGGATTATTAAGCGGCAGAGTTGTCGGGACGCGAATCAATTTTGCGCCTCTCAAAGATTAATCGTGCGCTACTTTGCAGCTCCCGGCAAATCAGTTAAACCTGCAAAATCTTCTTCAATCGAGAGACGCATCTACATACATTCGCATACAATTGCAAATATTTTCAACAATAATGTCAGCGAGAGAAAGAGACTGCGGATCTTTTTGATTTACGAATGTTTCGCTTTTGTCTTCATAAATATTACTCTTTCATTTCAATTTAATCCATTTATTTAGTGATGGTTATCCGAGTATTTTACGTCTATCACTTCGTTGAAAAGTAAAGCGAATGTACGGATTTCACAAACATCGCGCGAAACCGCGACATAGAATGGGAATTGAAACGCATCGCGATCGCGATCGAATACAAGACCGCGGATGGTACGAAGACAATAGCTCGAGGGAAAATGGATCGTGAGGGACGTGACGGTGGGGAGGGAAAATAGAACGCGGCGCGGCGGGGATGCGAATGCACATCTCCACCGAGAAGTCACGTACTTTATAAAACGCAGCCGTTACACCGGTGTCGGAGACAGGAAAATGTCCGCGTGCACATTGGTGTGAAGAAGGGGAACAGACTGGCCGGAACATATGCTTCCCTTTGCAATATAGCGGGGAGGGAACGTCTCCGACCGATAAACCCCCGCAGAAATGAGCTTTTTTCGCCCATTTCTCTCTCCATGCGACCGCCATCGCTCCTTTGCAATTTTCGATCTGCCTTCTTTTCTCTCTTCTTTCTCTCTCTCTCTCTCTCTCTCTCTCTCTCTCTCTCTCTCTCTCTCTCTCTCTCTCTCTCTCCTTTATATCTCTTTACGTGAAAGCCGATTTTTCTGTTCTAACTTGTAACTGTAGTGACAAACGACCTCTCCAATAGACAGTGTAGATAAATGAGGCAAAATCTGGAATGACTGAACCACACTGAAAAATCAGAGAGAAGACGCGTCTATTTTCTTTTCTCCTCTAAAGATGCGAGAGTAGATATATTTTGTTCATATTTCATATAATCAAATATTATACTTGTAACGTATGCAAAGAAATAAATTCCCATTTAACCCTAATTACAGTAACATTAATGTTATAATTTCATACTTAATAATATAAATGTAACACATGCGTTATATAAGAGTTATGTTGTTGAGCGGAAAATTATTACATTCATGTTATATTACTTTAATTAGTGTTTACTGAGTATTATATCTCTTGCATATTCGCACATTAATGATATAATAAACAGCACATTAATTGTTAATTGTTATTTTGCATGTCACATATTTGAATGCTTAGAAATATTAAATTTATTCCATCTATGTATATTATGTCTGTGGTATATATTACAATATATATTAAGGTATATATTATGTCCATCACTTTTTCTTCCTGTTTTTTTCCCTTTTGTCTTTCTTATCAAACTCGCTTGATATCCGATTTTTATTGTTATATTTATTATTACTGTTTTATACAAATTGTGACAAAAATCATCTGCATTTGTTGATTTTTTTATAAAGTCTTATTTTAGCAAAAAAATGAATTAACCTTTTATTTATTTTTATAAGGAAATATCTTTGTTAGAGTCTAATCAGAGTTAATTGCAAAAAAAATTTTATCTTCTTATTCTTCTCTCTCTCTTTCTCTCTCTCTCTCTCTCTCTCTCTCTCTCTCTCTTTCTACTAACTTTTAATATCACAATGTTAGTTATTGGAAACAGATCTCGAATTTTATGCCAGAATATTCTATTAATAATCTCTTCGTTAAAAAAATAACGATACTTCGATTATAAGAAGTTTGTGTGACGGAAGTACTCTGATGAAATATTTTTAAGTTACGATCTAATAGCCTCAATTATAAAAGTAATTCAAACCTCACATTACATGCTAAATCCGATGGAGCCCGTTCGTTCAGCTGTGCTTCTCGAAGAACAGATTTCATTCCGTTCCATTCCGTTTCGAATCGACCTGTCACATGGAGTCGGTGCGACCTGTGGAGTTTTATAGACACGGCGCGCTGGCGGTTATATTTTAACGAGGACGTCACGTAGCCCCAGCTGAAAGACACGAAGAGATGCCGCGTTCGGTGTTCCGCCCAGAATTTCCCTCCCACCTGCTTTTCTCTCGGCTGCCAGTCACGCGAAATCTTCGTGTGTATATCTTCCGGCGAGATCACTGCCGCTTTTATATATTCAACGTTATTTTCGCGAATACCAGCTCTCTATCTCTCTCTTTCTCTCTTTCTTTCTATTTTTTCCCTAAATACAGAATAAATTTTTCATATTGTCGTTTTGATAGCCAATCAATCTTAAATCACAACTTTTTAACATATTCAACAATTGTCACATCATATAAAAGAATTTCTTGAGTGTGTGTGAACTCGATTGTGTTTTATTTTTTTCCCTCCATCTGCAATTATATTTTTAATCTCTCTATCTAGTCCAGGTTTTTTTTACTGTTCTGAACATTTAAAAAATATATATTTATTTTTGAGAAATTGAAAGTAAAATTTTATTTGTACCAAAAAAGTCTCAGATTTTAGATGGAGGATATATCGAATAATTTGAATTATTATAGAACATTATTATAGAATTATTATAGAAACATAGAATGATTATTCTCTCTTTTATCACGATATTAAAAGCCAAATGAGGGAAAATGGAAAGATGCGATAGTCAAAACTGTATAACGAAAAGAATTATAAGAAAAAGATCATAAGAGAAAATAAAAATTTTTAATGACAAAACTTATGTATCTGTAATGAGACTTTATATCATTCCATTTCGTGCGTACAAAGAAATACATCTCTATCTCTCGCTTCACCGTTACTTTTGCACAGGCGAAGACTTCAGCTTTTATATAGCATGTTATTTTTCTGTTATATGAGCGTACATGAAGAGTGACATACTGCAGTGTTTACGAGCGCCGTTTGGAAGCACAAAATATACATGGAGCTCTCAAAATTTGCGAGTGACGTCCTTATATAAACTCATACCGGATAGTATAGCGATAAGAATGCGGGGATGTGTGTGATGAATTTGAAATAAAGGATTTATCGCGCTCTTGAAATCTCATGGCGAGGAAGTTTACATAGAAATGCAAAATATTATAGTTGACATGATTTCTCGTTATATACAATATGAAGTAAGATTATATAGCTAATTTACGTGGAAATTGCTATATAAAATTTTATCACAAATTCTTGTAAGAATAAATATCTTGAAAAACAAATTAGATCAACATATTGGTCAAAATCCATTCAATTAATATCTAATCAAATTGGTAGCCAGATGTAATTTTCGTCAGTAACATTAACATAATTATTTAACTAGCACACAGGAGAGAAGCTCCCAGTTTAATCAGGACAGTCATTTTCGTATTTGCTATTCGTAGATATGTGATTCATAATTTCGTTTTTCAATTCGATAATAATAAAAAAGAAATATCATGATTCTTTTCTTTTCATTTCTTTCGATGTTCAGATTTTAAAATCATGATAGACATATCGACAGTATATGAATTTTTTCCACAATGAATTTTTTTTGCTTGAGACATTTCCTTCCGTCAGAATAATTTTTATTCGCGGTATAAAGCAACAATATATGTATACAAAAATAATTTATTTTACTACTATATGACAGAAATAGACAGGATGCTTTATCTTAATCATAATTCAAAATAAGAAAGAATGATGGATAGAGTTAACTTTTTCAATACTTGTGATATACATGATTCATCAATTTTCAACTATTTTTTGAAAAAGATAATTTTAGTCTTATTTCTTACTTCATATCTAATAATAAAGCTAAGTTGAGGATTTAAAGAAAATACCAATTATATAAAGTACAATCATTACAAAAAATTACAATATCAAAAGCAGCAGAACTTCATTAATTAATTATCAATACTGACTATTAAATTTTTAAATTTGTAATCAATAATAATTGTAAATATCGCGAAAGTATATTTTCAAAGGATGTCAATATAGACTTCAAAAGATGTCAACATAACTCTTCTTGTTGCAATAAGTAACTTGTTTTCATGAATTAAATATATGTTATTTATTCTGTCGTATTTTCTTTTTAGAAATATGTAATTGTAATCAATACTATTCAATCAATAATATATTAGGTGGAAAAAAATTTTACACTTTATAATTTATTTACAATGAAATGTACATATAACAATGTTATTAAGCATTATTAAAAAAATTAAAATTTCAGTTGTTTAAACATGACTTGAAATATTATATATATACACAATGTGTAATGTACAATGTATTACGCTTTACAATTGTAATTTTAAGTACTTATATATAAGAAAGATTTAATTAGTACTATTGTAATAAAATTATAATGAGAAATAATATTGTCGCAAAATTTCAATGTATTGTTAAAAATTATTTGCTTTTACAATATATGTATATAAAAATAATTTTATTAATAATTTTATCTCTGTTTTTATTTTTAATGCTTTAGGCATATTAAATTTTAGATAATATCAATTTAAAAGCACCAAATATTTTTTGTATTCGTTTTCTATTTAGTTTGAAACATTCATATGCAAATATTTGTACGAAAATGGAAAATCTAAAAAAGATACATATTTTCCGCATAATATTTATCTGTAACGTAAAATTCTTTGTATTTATATAAAACAATTTTAAATAGCGTTTTATTATTAAAAAACTTTTTTTTCATGTTAAATAAAAAAATATAATTTTATACGACTTTCCTTTCATATATACGGCGTTGCATGTATTATGTTAAAAGGATATATTATAATTAATAGATGTTCTAAAGTTTGTCACTTTGTTAAATATTTAAATTAAACAAAGACAAGAAAAGAAGAAAAAGAAGACATTGTTGTTCGTTAATGATGGTACAAAGTGATTGTGCCGCATCTCGATCAGACCAATTATTTTCAAGAAAAAAACGAAGTGAAAAGTCAGAGAGAAAAAGCAGATAGCTGCCATGGGGAAAAAACGAACGTATCGCTGACCAATTATTCCTTGTGATAAATTAGAATATTTAAAAGCGATCTAATTATAATAATATAAAATTTGTAACAAACATATTTTTAAAATCATATTGGTATGCCTCTTCTTAGTTATTACCAGGGTTGGGTAGTAATTAGTTAAAACGTTAAAAGTTAAAAAAAAAGTTAAAAAGTTAATAACTTTTAACTTAACTTAGTTAATTTTAAATGAATTAAATTTTAATTTAATTATTTTTAAATGTTAATTTTTTAACTTTTTTAAAAAAAATTTTTTTATCTCTTTTATATATCTTAGAAAAATAAGATTAATGACGTATATTCGTAATCTGTTTATATTTTAAGACCATTTTAAATAATTTCTTAAGATACTAATACAGCTCTCTGATTGGTTTATGCGATTATGCCTTATGCCATAAACCTTAGTTCGGATCTACAATAGGTGTTTTAAGCTTCAAGTCATAAGAGATTGACCAATTACAATCAAATATTCTTCTCGCATTCGATTGTAATTAGTCAATTTCTTATGGCTTAAGACTTATTAAAAAGTAATCACTGATCTTGTCTAATCACTGACTTTTCTATGCTAGTTATTTTTTTAAAGTTATATAACTTATATAGTTATATCATTATGTGTTATATCACATATGAATAAAAAAATTAAAAATTTAATTTACTTAATCTATATTGTAGTTATTTAATCTCATTTTTAAAAAAATTATGATCTAAAAAATAGTTTTTTTCAAAATTAACTTTTTTTTAAATTTAAATTAATTCAATATTGACTTAACTTACGTTAAGTTAATTTTTTATTCCTTCAACTTTTAACTTAACTTTATTAATTTTGTAAAGCCATTAACTTTAACTTTATTCAGTTAAAAAAAAAACATTAATTTATCCTGGTTATTATAGATATCTTCTGACGTATTTCTTTATTATATAAAAATTAACTTTGAATATATTATAAAGTTTTATATAATATAATGTTAGATAAAGATTTGTTATATATATTTGAAGTGATATAAATATGAATTAAATATACAGGAAGTTCTCAGATTAAATTTACCATTGAATTTCAAATATGAATTTAGAACAAACAAAATTTTCCTTTGAAAGTTATTCGCAAACGCTTCGTTTAAGATATATTGATTTCTTAAGATACAGAATTATAGAAATAAATAATATCGAAATAACGAAAAAACGCAAAGCTTAATAGAGGCATGCAGAATCCAATTACTTTAACATAAAATATTTTCGGTACAAATATAAATATATATATATATATTTTTTTTTTGCAAAAAACAATATCTTCAATATTTGAAAGTATTCTACTGTTTTGTTATATATCTTTCTAATTCGTGTAATATTATAATTATTCTTATAAATTAATAATATTAAATATCGACTATTCGCGTAATATATTGTTTCTCTCGCAAGAACTTGACATTACCAGGAACTGTAATAAGATTAACACGTACGTAGTAATATTACCGATAATCTGAAAAGAAAAAACGAATAAATAACATATATATATTTAATTCATGAAAATAAGCAGTCAGTTACTTACTGCAACAAGAAGAGTCGCATCCATATTGACACCCTTTGCTGAAAATATATTTTCGCGATGCAATATTTGCAAAGAAAACAATTGCAACTGCAATATTAGAGCACAGAATTAAATATTAAATTGAATAACTATGACTTAATATATAAACGATATTAAGTAGACTTAATATATTAGGTGTAGTAAAAAGAAATCCATTATTTTTCCATTCAATTTCATGCAAAAATAATGGATTTCTTTTTATTACACCTAATATAAATAAATCGCATTAGTACGCAAAAATTTTTATAAACTGAGAAGAAAAGTTGCTGCTTCATAAAAATATTAATTGATTCAACTAATCGCAGCAAGATTGTCATCACAGGTTGTCAAGTAAATATTTGTTAATTTAAATAAATATTTAATAATCCAAACAAATCATGAAAAAAATGATGGCTCTCATGACCAGAAGTCGGCCTTAAATATATTTTTTGGTTGTAAGAACTGTAGTAAGATTATGATAATTATAAAATTAATACGTCTTAACAGCTGTTACAATATATTCCTCTTACGATTATCACAATCAAATATATTAATGGGCAAAAATTATCGTTATTTCCAGGTTGTGGCTACCATAGCATTTTGTCTGTGATAACATGTTTTAAATTAAAAGATTTTGTTAACCTAAATATATAAATACTCAAATTAAATAATTATTACGAATTAAACGCATTTAGTCAATTTAACTTTTTTCCTCAGTATATAAATTAAATTACATTACCTCATCTTTCACGTTTTCATCATTAATGCTATTAAATACAATATGAATAGTGGTGCCGATTTCAAGAGCTTGATTCTTGCCAGTCTCGCAGGCCCATATGATCGAGGCCATTTTTAAAAATTGATATATTATAGATATCAGGAAATACCGGAACCAAAAATCTTTATACATTTTGCTTATAAAGTCTTCATCATCATTGCGTAATGTAGAAATGCACCACTTCGTGATGTAGAAATATAGGTTAAAAGTAACTTCGCAAATAGTTAGGATTATCGAACAGAGAAGCTGCAAACTGAAGGTTAAATTCAACATCTGCACTGTGTTGCTAATCATTAGATACTGCTTTTCTAGAGCTTTGAGTTCCATCAGTAGGAATGGCTTTCCTTGATGTATCCAGTTAAATATATGTGGCATATCCATTATGGGTTCACGAAAATTCGCAAGATTATCGTTGATTTTCTTAAAACAAGCTTTTAATATACAAACACAATTCATGTATAGCATATCCATTTGAAATACCACTAAACTGACGTATATTGTATATAACTGGAATTTAAGATCAAAGTTTAGCTTGTAGTAACACATCATTATTATCGTGAAAAAGGAAAAAAAACTAAAGATATCTTTCGTGTGGATCAGTTTCGACAATTTCTCATATGTCTTCGAAGGCAGTTTTGAAGAGATATCCATTATTGTTTGCAGCAATCGCATTCGTGGACTAATCAAAACGTGCGTGACGATTGTTATAAAACTACTAAATAAATAGTAGCAATTACTGTGAAGAGTTCCGGGTACGTCTGAAATATACTTCCTCCCATGACTAAGATAGTACAGAAACGTAAATTGCATATAGCAAATCATACAGATAATGACAATTGATACAACGCAACACGATTTGGATAGCGTGAAGATCGAAGAATTTATTTTGTATGGAAATATTCCAAGAATGCGGCAAAAGATGAAGCACGGATACATTAAGGATTGAAAGTCCGTGGCTTGAAAAAGCCGCCATTTCTTCATTACTTGGAATTTTGTTAACAAATCGAGCATGATTAGTAGAATGTCGTGAGAGTATAAATATTTTAATCTTAACAAA
>Ga0157363_1005166_pt1 | contig 12144 bp, 5 predicted proteins | sample AttsexASBM1_FD_111477 | JGI IMG/M metagenome (GOLD analysis project Ga0157363, IMG submission 111477) | Fungus gardens microbial communities from leaf cutter ant in Ribeirão Preto, State of São Paulo, Brazil - Atta sexdens ASBM1 | ecosystem: Host-associated > Fungi > Mycelium > Unclassified ...
CTACAGAAAAAACAATTTTGCTGAAGTGTTTAAAAATTTGGCTAGATATAGATCTAAAAACAATTTTATTAGTCCATCAAAATAATTACGAAAGAATTGCTCAAGCATACTGAACAATGCAGCGAAGTTTTAACATTCTAGCAGCCAGTTTCAGCGTCCCACATAATTATTTTGATAAATTTTTGATTTAGCAATTACATGATTTTCAGATCTGTAGGTTTTTTTTAGATACTTAAGCAAAATCATCTTTTCCATATAAATCTTTTATTAACTTATGAATGTACATATACAATACATTTTTCTTTTTATGTATTTATTATCTCTTTTATTAAAATTATATTTCGGGAATTTATCTGATATCTATTTAAGACAAGATAGTTTAAAAAAACATTCAAAATAGCTGAAACTATCAAATTCTTGACTAAGATACACCTCTATAATAATTTCCTTTTAAATCATGATTCTTTATCATGTGATCTTGGGCTCTTTTTCGCCGCGTGTCAAAAGAAGCTCACAAAATCTACATCGAAATTGCCAGCGACGCTCAGTTTTAACATACGCCCGAAAATCGATAATACCGTTGTAATATAACGATTTTGTTGATCACCCTTTTCGAGCGGAGGCATCGCTTCTAAAGGGAAGAAATAGAAGAAAGGCCGTGCGCAAACGAGAAACGATGAAAAGTCGCGCGAACGGCAGCTCCTCGGCGAGAGGAAGGCAGATGAATATCATACGATAAACTGGATGGAAAGGAGTCCGGTAGGAAGAGGGAGAGGCCGTTAATAAACCTTAGTTATGCCTTCGAAGCACAGAACCGCTCGACCGTCTAATCTCTTTTATCCACACTCATTACTTAAGCAGCGGTTCTCATATCTTCCCCACATCCGTATTACATTTTAGCCATTGTTCTGTACGATATGACAAAGATCATATAATCATAATACGTTTTCTTCGCGATGTTTAATTAAACTAATTTCTGTATTGCGTGTTGACCGAGGAATTGTGTTCCACGTGAGTGAAGTTCCACGGAGAAGAATTGTTGCAAAAGCTAATTTATCTGAATTACCGCGGTTTCTATAGTTCTGCGATCGATTTCCTGTAATTAATTGAGCGGTTACTTTCAAAAAGTAATTTCAAAGTAAACCTACTATCTTTCCAACATAATAAATCGTTTGACTGAATAAATTTGCGCGCACCTCGCGTACAATTGTTAAATTCTATTGCAATATTGACCGGAACTTGTGCATTATCGAAAAGAAATTTGTCGAACATTTATAGTTAAATTTATTTATACATCATAAAACAGAGCTCAATTATCGGCAAAGTCAGTTTATCTAGAAAATTAGATTTATTGCGCTATCGCTTCGATAAATATCACTCACAATCGAGGATCTGGAAAAGTAACTGATCTCCCAGATCTGATCTACATATTGTTATCACTTTTCTTGTTTTGGTTCGCACCCTGTAGAGAGCGAACCCTCGTCATTTCAACCCCAAGTCCTTTCGAGCAAATAATTCCAATGTACGTTCTTGCATTTTCGATTCGAGAATAGATTCACCGGAATCAGTATTTTCATGTATTTTCTCGCTTTTAATAAAATTTTATAGCAAATTCGACGCACTAATGCGCACAATGCGGTGCATTATTAAAATCGTGTACACTGTTTTAATCTGAGTGTAAAAGTGAAATGCAAATATTTCGAATTATAAAATACGTTTATCTAACAGCATAATAAAACGTATCGAAAATTTAATGATTTGACCAGTTTCTGTATTTATATTAAATACACATCTTTATGTCAATTTGTGTACAACGGCTTTAATATGAATTCCTATTGAATTCGCTATTAGTGCTATAAAATTTCAAAATAATTAAAAAAATCTATGGATTATAACATTTAAAAGAGATATCATTTTGTTTAAAGATAGATTCAAAATTCTTGATAATATGCGCTTATAATATGCGCAATATTAACTATGGAAGTATTAATCTATATGAAATTTCATTTTGTAAAGGAAATCTACTTTACAAAAACGAAACTGCAACAAAGCAGATTTAATTTTTTGCAATCATATATCATTTTTATCGTGACAATTCGTGAAATTTAATACATCCATCACGAGCACACGCTTCCATTGTATGACCAAATCAAGCTGTTTATTATGCAAAGCGTATAAATCATTGCTCGACATAAATCCGCGATAAATTCGCGGTTTACCTGGCACCTCGTTTCTACCTCATACGTATTTATCTGATTTTTTGGAGACGAAAAATACATTAAGTTATCGTCACTATCCTCATTGACAACCTCACTTAAAAAGAACAAAACAGTTTTAATAAAATTTACGGCACTTTATGCAACCAAATCGACCGATCGAACGAGTTCACCTTCGGCAATCTCGGTTTTATTCCGGCCGTGGAAAGCCTCTTTGACGCAAACTTTTCGAGTTCATTTTATACTTCATGTATATTCATTCTCGGCTCACACATTCGTCTTTATAGAAGCAAGATAAAGTTTATCCTACCTGACTTATTCACTCTTATGATATATTACATATTACGTATCTCAAATAACAAAATAATTTTAATAAACTATTTTGACATATCTCTCTCTTTCTTCAGTTCTCCGTTTTTTAAATAAATTTTACGTTGATTTTTCTTCACAAAAAAATTCATCATATTTTATAATATCAAGATTTAAATAGATTGATAGTTTAATCTTTAAAGTCTGTTGATTTTTAAAGCTATTAAAATTAAAGTAAGATATCTATTTATATTGTCTTATTTCGTATTATCACTCAGATTCTTTCTATAACTAGCGTTTGCTACAATTTCAGAGATTTGTGACATATACGAATAATAAAATTATGATACTGAGTGCATTAAAAAAAATTGCCACTGTTGCCCGACAGATAATTACTCGATTCTCACAATGTCCCTTATCATTGATTCACAACAATCTGGCAGCCACTATGGCGCGCGCATTACGAAACAAAGAGCGCATCAATCGCTCCGTGAATTTGTCCGTCGATCGACTCCATTGTGACAGATCAATCCCAACGAGCTCTCCCACCGAAAGTAGCCACGATAATCGGTCCATTACCAGATGAATTTACTAAACGAGGGATCCAGCTGGCTTTACCATCGCGGATGACATATTACATCGCGATGATAATCACCGAATTACGCAGAGATCGTAACGATTGCACCAACGAACGCGCTCGCGAAGATCAATAAAAATACGATCCATCGGACCGTAATTGCGGCCGGCATTTATTGCCGACGTGCTATACCTGTATTTCGAAGTTACGATTGCAGCGAACGTTCTCGTTCGGCCCCGATAACCCAACAGTTAATACGCGGTGAGTGCATGGAAACGTTACTCGCGGAAACTATCGACTTCTGGTTTCCTCCGACCGACTTCCGTATCTCTCGGGTACGGTCGGATTACCTCTGACCGGAACAGACAAGAGCCAAGTATTTTCGCAGCAAAAGAACTCGCGTTCAATTACAAAAAGTCTAGAAATTAACTTGGCAATTCGGTAATCATTTTGAAATATTTTAGTAAAACTAATTCCTAGTGATTTTTAAAACGTTAAAAATTTTTACACGATTGTTACCTTAATCATTTAACATATATTACAGAATTTTAACTTTTACAATTTTAGTTTTATATATTTTTTATAATTTAATTATTTATTATTCTTTTATTTGTATACATAGTGAAGTTATATTTTATCTTGTAAAAATTAGAATATTATAGTTATGTTCACACATGAAACATGAAATAGAAACAAAGAGAGGATGATTTTTATCATATAATAGAACAAGTAACACTCTTCAATTGTAGAAAGTGTGTGCAAAGTTTACTTTTACTCTCATATTTTTTTATTTGTACAGCATATGGATTATAATTTCATATCGATTCTACGTTATGGACCATTATACACGTAGTATCGTTTTTCAATAGAATGTTCCAGTATCGCACATTCGTGGAGATTGCAATATATAGCTACTACATACAAAGATCTATCAGACTGCAAGCAATTATAGTAAATGTCTTTAGAATAGATTTTGTATTTTAGTATTAGATTTTTGTATTTTATGTACATCGAATAGTTGAATTTTTTGAAAAATATAAATAAAATCTATATTTCTATTAATTTATCACGATTTTTCACAACCTATTCTTTTTATTATACCTCTATTATTATTATTATCCTCGTTAAAAATATATTTGTTAGATTTCTTTACTAGAAGTTGACTTTGAAGTATCCATGATAACAAATTTTTACCTGCCACCATTTACAAATAACGCGTTCGCGATTGTAAATTTCTCTGCATAGGATAGTCGCTGCTTTAATCTAACCTTTGAGGATAAAGGATTGCTTCCTCGAGTATGCAAAAAATGTGGCTGCCTGGAGGCATTATAGACTGCTTCGTTTGCACGATGTGCTACGTGCATGTAGATTTAAGAAACTCCGTCTCGCGCGTACTGAAAGACGATCCTGTCGGAGTGGATACGGCAGGATCTACGTCAGCCAACGCGGACGTTATTAGTATCCCGATTTTTAATCTATAAAGAAGGCAAGAAGTGATTACATTTCAGTGTGTAGGAGAAAAAGGAAAAATTGTGCCATTCATCAAAGATACATTTAATTCTCGTGGGGGTATACTTAATAGATTGATTTATGGTTGGCTAAAATTCAATGTAATGAAACTACGTAAATCTATTGCATTAAGTTTGAAGGCATCTAAAATGCATTATGAAAAAATGAATTTTTCTTTGTGATTAATATTAATTTTTAATTTAATTTCGTAAAATAAATATCTTGGTGCAATTAAAAATGTATTTATTTTTCTATCTAGTAGAGTTGTAACGAAAATGCACAGAAGTATATGGTAACGCAAAATATGAGTTAGCTACATTGAATACTCGAGTTAACAGACACAGTAGCAACAATATGTTAGCAGTTATCAATGGCGGGGATGCAGAGCATATACAAGCAAACAAGATCTATTTTCGCTCGTAATTAAATAAGGGCATTATTACGTTTCAACGAGTACAGCCGATTAATCGAGTAATTAACAATCATCGGAGTGATTTACATGGTACGCGACTGGTATATCGTCTATGTTGTATTAAGCGACGTCTGCCCGCAACTCGCTGGAGGGCGATCCCGTCAGCGGGAATTCTCCAGCATGTATATTAACTCAGAGCGGGTCATTAATATCGTGATTTTTAATCAGCCAGCAGAATGAAATGAGCCCGCTTAACTGAACGACTTCGAAGCAGGGGAACGATAAAAAGAGAACCCTGCGTAAAGTAAGTTTCGGCGTCGCTAACTCCCAAGCGTTTTTACGCTTGTTTTGCGCACACAACTTTTGAGGTAGAATATTTATTTTAACTGTCGCGGAAACTGTCGTGCTTTTATATAAACTGATTTACGTAGTCGCAATCGCCACTTCGTGCAAGATAAACGTACGAAAAAAAATTCAATTTCAAACGTTCCCATACGGTTCGCTGAAAAGTTAAATTCGCATACTCTCGATAGAGAGAGAGTATTGAATAAAGTTATTATTTGTTATAGTCATTCTTTGTTATAGGCTTAAAAAGAACAATATAATATTTCAAAGTATTTCAATTACATAAAAAAAGGAAACAACTATGATAAACATTATAATTAAAATAGAAGAATGCCACATGTATATAACGTAATTATACTATTTAACTATAATTTAACTATAAAAATTCATATATACTTAACGATAAAAATACTGTATATAAATATTGTACAATATATAAATTATTTTATTTACATTATATTAATTATTTTAATATCTCCTGAATTTATTCTGAATTTAATGTTTTCTATTCTTTGTAATAAAATTATATTCATCTCTCTCTCTCTCTCTCTCTCTCTCTCTCTCTCTCTCTCTCATCCAAAGTTCTATTTTGAAACTTCAATTCTGTATAATCGAGAGATTTCATCTTTACATACATGCATATTATGTGTGTGACGATGACTTCACTGACGTTCTAAAGAACCATGCAATCGATTAACGCGTCCAATAAAGATATGACTAATACATAATTAGTATTCTACTGCAAGGTCCTAATTAAATCTTACGTCACGACGTAGATCAGAAGAAAATCCAAGATAAGATCTCAAGACGAAAGAACGACTACGCATACTTGATGTGTGGGTCTCAACGGCTCGGACCTTCTATTCTTCGTCGTTTCGTGGTATGACAGCTGACTTTGAAAAGCTGCACCCGTCCGACAGGGCTGTCGTCCGGATGACTTGTTACGGCTTGAACAACTAACTGGCATGGACAAAAATACATATCTACGTGCGGGCTACTACGTTCCTTTCCACGCCACCGTGACCGACTTCCACCGAATAAATTATCGTCCCTTATGATTTGCATTAGCCGATAAAATCATTAAGCCGTGATCTCGTGCATGACAGCCAGACGCGTTTTACCTTGCTGACAATGCGGCTACTGAATGGAATTTAACGTATGCTGTGCCTGTTCCTGATAAATTTCATCACGCTTTGTCATTATATGATGAAACTCACAAATTGAATACCGACGATAATGTATTTTTAATAAAAAAATATTTATTAAAATCAGTAAATTTAAACTAAAAGAGAAAGAGAGAGAAATATACGTTTAATATTTCTCGATTATTTATTTATGTTATTTTCTTTGTTGTAACAATAAAATGAATTTTTTTAAGATAAATATCTGTCCATCCTCGTAACAATTCATTTATGAATATTTTGTTAGAAATAACTTGTACGAAAAAATAACATAGTTTCTTTTCTTATTATGATTCTCGATAATTTAAGGTTCTCAACAATTTAAAAATATCAATGTAAATGTCAGTTATCGTTTTTGATGTCGAGTTTCTTCATTTGAGATTGAATGAGAAGGTACTAAAGCGATTTTGAAAGTTGACGTAATATCAATATTTGGACACATCCTTTTACTTTTTACTACTCTGAAGTGTTGAAGCCAACTTTTACTTCTCGCAGGAGGAGGCTAACGCTTGAAAGTAATGCCCACAGAAAAGAAAAATCTCCCGCTCGAAAATAAGTAGCGAACGGTTGGAGAAAGAAGATTCGAACCACCTGGCCAGTGCGTTTCAATTTGCTCTCCTTCCAAGGCCATGCAAATAATAATAATTCATAAGGTTGCCGACTCGCAGCGTGTGTCGGAACCAAAAATAACTTAGAAATGCGAACTGTACCTCTTCGTCGGCTTAAATATAATATCGACCTGACAGCGGCCAAGTTTATGTCCCGTTTAAACTTTATGCTCGATTAAAATCGTGCACATTTACTTCCAAACTGCAGCCAGATAAGGGTTTAAATCCGCTGAGAATGGTAAATCCTATAGAATGCATGAAAAGGCGATGAATACTTTATACGCTGAATATTTGAATGTTTGTTATATTACTTATGATTACTTATGACTTAAAACTGCTAAATTATATATAAATCTAGATTGAATACTGCTCATTATTCACACATATAATGTGTTCTGCTAATAATTAAGAACAATTTAATTATTTTTCTAAAAATTTAGAATTTAGAATTATAATCTGTAATTATATTTTAAACTTAAATTTATATTCATGTTTGAATTAATACATATTGTTGTTTGGCTATTAATATTTAAAGTTTCGATAAAATTTGAATGGATATTTCTTAAATCCTAAACATTCCGATTACCATTCTTGCGAGTTGTTTCAGACGCTTTTATTGGAGCTTATTGGGCTTTCCATGACCAAATCGAACTTCTCAATGTACCTTTAAGCATTGTAAATCTCTTAATACCGATATCCGCATCCAATTTATATTTCATCTTCGGCTGCCGTGAAAATAGCGCGCGCCTGCCGATGGGGAACAGTAATTCATGTTTACATAGCATACAGCAGGGTATTATGGAATCCCTTCTCAGTTAAGCCATATTCTTATAGCGACTCGTTGTAATCGCGTACTCAATATGGTGGAACGTGGTTTTCGGCTGATCTCAAGGCAGTAGATGGAATCACGTGCGAAACACTTGGTTTGCTATGAGGGAGAACAATAAACGCGAAGCTATATGAAAGGATAAGTGACGATTATTATGGTGATACATATATTTCACGAATATTACATAATACGAATATTACAGTCATATTTTATCTCTGATTATAGGCTAAACATATAAGTGTGAGGAGAGTAAATGTAGAATAAGAGTAAGAAACTAAATTTTCTAAATTTATACATATATTTATCTGTGCAATAAACATTTATCAACATTTATCAAGAGAAAATTACTACGTATGAATTTCCCACATTCATTTTAAAGTGAAAAAGTGGCATGCCGCATCATCCCCGATCCCGCGGGAACAAATCAAGCGATTCTGTGACGAGATTTATGAAGAGAACAGATTTATTCTAATTGCAGACACGCGCGCCCTTCAGCCAGCGAATACTTTTTTAATTGGCAGTTCAACAAGCATAGCGATATATATCCGAACGAGCTAGCGATTCAATAACGAGATATATCCTCGTAAAGTCCTCGGATCGACAGCAGCCGCTGAACTCCCGTTGAAAATTGGAAAGTTTTAATCTCCCGAACACAATGCCGATCCCATAGCGAAATTACTCCGTTCGAGAACACTGTTCTCGGACCGCATCACTGCGCCGCGTAAATTGCAGGTTCCTTCTCTCGGCGGCTCGACTCCCGGGTAAAGATTTGCATGCGCATCCGGCCGCGATTTTGAGCACACCGATGATTCCCTCATCCGACCGTTTCTTTCCTTCATTTTTCCTCACCAACTCGATCCGCCTCGGTTCTTCTCTCACCCACTCGTCGGTCGATCTTCCGCGCCGGGTGGGAAGTTCTCGAGTACGCTGTTTATAAATACCGACCATCTTTTGCGAATTGCACGTGGCTCCTCCTCGTCGTCCCTATCCACGAACAACCAGCTCGTTAAACTCTTGAGAGGGCGGCTCTCGAGGCTGTACGAGGTCGATCACCATCGATTATCGTGCCACGAGAGTCTGGCTACACACGAGATTCAGCGGGTGTCCTGGGAATCCTGACAATGCTCTTGCACCCACATGCGAAATCAAACTTAAACTGTGTAGACTGTGTTTTAACACAAAAACATCTAAATTTAACAAGATATCAGAATTTGTAGAGATTGTTAGATAGTATTGAAATAGCTAAGTGCATACTATTTCTTATCTTTTATTGAGGCTTAATTCTAAAGATATTTCAAATTAAAAACTACAAATTTACAAAAAGGATCTAACATTCAATTTCCACTAAAACAACAAAAAGGCTAATTCAAAATTTGTCGAGTAATGTTACGAAAAATTTATAGTTAAAAAAAATATTCTGCCGATAAGCGGGGAATTTTTCTTAGAATTTCTTCTAAGCAAAAAATCTTAAATGAATCAGGCGCGTATTTATATAACATATACTCATCTATAAAAAGGACGCTATGATCATTATGATAGGAGCTATGATTAAAAATAAATTCCTTTATAGAAAATTCTATTATGATAACTCGAATAGCCTTTTAAAATAAGAGAATATACAAGATACTAGTGGCACGCTTATTTGTTAGAAGTTTTGTCATTTACGTGCTACTGTAGCTACGCATTCATGTCAGTAAATGCAAGACATTCTTCCTAAGAGGATTACAATCTTAAATCCCAGCACATCATAGTTATATGAAATTTTTGTACTTTGTAAAGTATCTTCTTGAGGTCGGATATAAGTGGAAAATCCTCTGACACATTAACAAGAAACCGCTAAACAGTAAAACATTTTTTCAGTTTAGAATATTCTACATATGTATGCGTAACCACAAATGCTAATTATTCAAATCAGATTAGAAAATTCAATTTCAAAATCAAAACTATTACTAAGATCGTTGAAAAAGCCATCAAACGACGAATTTACAAGCTAAATAACATAATCATGAATCAAAGCTTGCTGATGGAGTTAACAGTGTGCCATGCTAAATCGCGAAAATGGCCATTCGTTATCCCAGGATTGGACAGTAGCGATCGGTAGCGGAACCGGCGACGCAGCGGCGGCGGCGACGTAACAACGATTACGCCGACCACGAGGATTATTTATCGTCATACGTTCTGACATCCCGCTGCCGTCGTGCAAATGAGGAGGACCGACGCAATTTCGGCATGCCTGCCGGTTGCGCTCTCTCCGTGCGTCATTAATTAAAGCTTCAAAGTCGTCCACGTCGCGGTCGTGAATGCCGCGGATAGCGGAGAGATCAAGAGCGGGGCGGCTGCACTGCGGGACGCACGTTATTAACGTGACATAACGCCATAACCGTGCCGCGGCTCAGTCGCGCTCTTTTATCCCACTCCAAGCGTGCGAATGTCACCTCGAGGATATCGCGGAATAGAAAAGGAGATGCAACGGGACGTGGAGACGCTATATTTAAAGCAACGCCCTCGCCTCAGTTGGCTCGGCCTGGACTGAAGAGCCGCGTCTTTTGCACGTGCGTGCGATTCGTAGAAACCATAAAATCGGCACTTAACGAGATCACGGAGCTTCCTTTAGTCATTTAAATGGAAAAAAAAACAGAGTCGATAGAGCGTAACTCGTTATTTCTGAAAGCGCCCGATGGAGACTTTTTTTGTCAGAAATACGGAGTACTTACAATATAGTTTCAATGCAAGAAAAAAAGTATGCGATTTTATGCTACTTATGGAATTTATTACTAATTTTGAAGCCAATTGAACGAATCCACTGTTAAGATTTTTAACAACATTTTTCATTGCAATTTTAAAATTTGTTTGATAAATTATATATCTAAAAAATGCAAAAGTTTTTTCAAATAGCTATGTAGTCAAAGTTGTAAATAAATGTAGACCAAGTCCTACACTAAGCTTTTTATCATATGTCTTATCACGTTATCGTCCCAAGTCTCATAGCACGCAAATGCATGAATGCAATTTGCTCGGCTTATCGAGCAACTCCGAGCGATTGCAAGTTTCACTTGCGAATTCCATTTACAATGCACCTTTCTTTGAAATTATTATTCATAAACTCAAGTCAATTCCGATAAAAAAAAAAAGAAAAGAAAGAAATAAATTAATTTCAATCTGAATATGAAGCCAAGGCGACAAAAGTAGTCTCCCGTTCCATGAAACGATTTAACACGCGGTGCTCCGATTTCCTCAAGCTTGTGATAAGCCCAAAACAGATTCTCTTTTGTAATGCAAATCTCTCTGGCTAAGATGGCGAGTGCTTGCGAAACCCGCGCACGAAAGCACGACTGTAAAAGCAATATTGCCGTCTCACCGGCATTGACCCAATTCGCGCTATTAAATTATTACGGTGTACCAGACCGGTAATGGCGTGTCCCTGGGGTTGCTCCCGAAACCGTATCAAACTCTCCATGCGAATCGATATTCGCATACCAAGACAAGAACATCCAACATGCGGTTTCTACACACGTATGCGTACTCAAATGAATATATACAAGATAAGAACATAGAAATCAATTAACATGATATTTACCAAAACTAATTTTGTATTTACCAAAAAGTATAAATATTTTTAAGACCATTCATACGATATATTTTCTTACTCTGTCTATTTTAACTTAATACATATTACATCAGTACCTATTATTTTTGTACGGTTTTATACTTGAAAAAAATGCGAATATGTAATTACTTGTAACTATATTTTGATAATGCTTTTGATATTAACAGAGGAAAGCAAGATACGAAAGTAAGACTTTTTACAGCCGCATGTTCTGCATGTTACGCATGAAGATTTTGTTGAAATCCGTACGAGTTGAAAACACAGCACATACTGTCGTAAGTAGACCTGCACATATAACTCAAGTGCAAACGTAAGAGATTTCGGATTTGTGTGTGCATAAATATGATTACAAGTATGGCACTCGCTCGGTGTAACAGCCATTGTCTGTTTTAACAGACACCATAAAACCAATGCGTCACGGTTGATAGAAAAGCGCGATATATCGGCCACGAATTTCTCGACGCGAGACCCGAAAAAAGGAAGAAAAGTAGAAAACAGCCGGCGATAAAACGCACAACGAGCAGGGCTTTACTTTTTTTCCCGCTAGCGAA
>Ga0157363_1005167_pt1 | contig 12144 bp, 3 predicted proteins | sample AttsexASBM1_FD_111477 | JGI IMG/M metagenome (GOLD analysis project Ga0157363, IMG submission 111477) | Fungus gardens microbial communities from leaf cutter ant in Ribeirão Preto, State of São Paulo, Brazil - Atta sexdens ASBM1 | ecosystem: Host-associated > Fungi > Mycelium > Unclassified ...
AAGAAACAACTTGTGCTTGGCCAAAACCTCCAGAACCCTGTAGACCACCTTATAGTGCTCTTTTAATGTTCAGATGAAGACCAAAATATTATTTAGATACATTATTATGATAATATAAGAGAACCTAACACTTTACTACATCTAACCAAATATACCTCCTCTACTACAGTCTCTATAGACATTTATACAGCCCTTGATACTTCACTAAATTCTGTTGTCTTCCTTATGAATCTTATCATCACTCTGTATTCCAAAACACTACCACTGAACTTGTAGACTTTGCTACTACCAAACTATAAACTCTGCAGTCATATCTGGTACTTCCAGAAAACTTCTTAGACTATGATCTTTTACTCCAACTATACCTTGTATTTTTGAGTAATATTTTAGATATTTTAACTCAGATTCCTAACTATCTTTACACCATTATTTTGATGTTACCTTAGCATTGTTCCACTAGATTTTAATGGATAGTAGAAGGATTTAGAGCATCAGGCATCTTCAGAAAACCTTATTCTGTTCTCTTAGGTTTTTCTGAAAGTGAATATGTTAGAAATACAAAGATTGGACTCTATGTTATTTTATTTTATTTTCCTTTCAGTCTATTCTATTTTTAGAACTATAGTTAGGGATCAGTGGGATGTTACATATTACAGTCACATTGTTACGTAATCACATACCATAATGGAAAATGGTAGAAGGTTCTAGAAGGAATGATGTCATACCATATGTTATACACATAGTAGCCTTAAGGCAGACACATGGTTATTTAGGGTAGGCTAAAGTAGTAGAGCACAGACTAGGAGTCTTAGGTATATCAGGTAGATGATCCTGTACAGAGTTTTCTATTGAGTTCTCTTGTATAAACCCTATACAAGGTTTCTCTCATTGACCAGCTCTAAGATCTTTGAGTTATAACAAGCTAATATTTAGTCTTCAGTTGCTGTAATATATCTTAGGTTTCTCTTAAGTTATAAACCTTGCTATAACACCATGGACTTTGTCTAGTTGTCCTAATAGATACCCTCTGCTATATTATATTCTAATTTGGTTACATCCATCCCAATCCACAGATAAATGCTTTCTTCTTTCTCTGTACTTTCTAACCTCTTCCAGTATAGATCACAGTCTTTATTTTATTTCAGATATTCTCATTGAATCCTTAACAACTCTATGGACCTCTACCCTAAACATCTAAAGTGTTGTGGCAACCACTAGTCACAAAGACTAATAACTACATAGCAAGTAAATCTCTTAAGTAGATATAATGTGGAAAGTTCACAAGAGAATTCGACAAGGAGTCTCTTCTATATTATTTATACAAAACATGCTTGGTCCATGCTACTAATAATTAGTCCTGCCCTTATGTCCATGTTGTACCCTCATATCTGTCTTATTTCCTACTCAAGGCCACCATGTTATCTTCATGTACCCTGATGTCATCTTCCAGACCCTTCCACTATGTTCTAGGCTTATGACATGTCATCATGTGACCTGTCATGTGACTTCCTTGTCACATGCCTCTCCATCATCCAAAAGAAAAAGAAAAGAAAAAGAAAATCCATATAAAATCAGAAAAAATAAAATAAAATAAAATAAAAATTGTTAGTGTCCAAAGCATCCCATAACATAAAGATTACTAGAATCAAGATAACTTACTTAACAATTTCCATTCTTAGATAACTACTCTAGATAGCATACTTAGTATATAAGCTAGTAATTATACTATAAAGCCTTATCCTGAAAATTGACTAAAACTAGTGATAACACACCTCACCCACCTTTTAGTGAGCTTATCTACCAGACTTTCTGAGTATCTCTTCCAAAATATGCAATCTGTATGACTAGTAGAAATGCAGCACATAAGCTAAAGCTAAAGGTCATTCCAACTTCTATATTTTACATATCTAGATAATACATGTTTATAAATGAGATTTCCAAGAACTCACTATTGGATCTCAGATAATAAAGTATAAACTATGTCTAATATGCTATGAAATATTATTTATCATAGTTTGAAAGGTAGTAAGACTGTTTATCATGTTGAATATTACCAAAGGTTCAAAAAGATAACACAAGAGAACTCAATAGAGTTCTAAGTACAAACTTATCTATCTTATATACTACAGACTGTGGCCTGTGTACATACTATAAATAACCTACCCTAAAGTCTATGTACACTCCATAAGACCAACATATAGTTGCCATACTAAACAATGTTATCTATTCCAGAACCTTTTATGTTATTCTTTATATCATGTGATTGTGTGACCTGTGACATTTGATATGTGTTATGCCTCTGTCACTCTTTGTGACTTGTGTGACTTTCACACATAACATAATATAACATCCTTCACTTAAGTCTAAAATTAAAAAACCAAAAGAAAAATAAAAATAAAAGAAAAAAGAAAATAAATAAGAATCAAGTCTATTATTCACAACTCTGACATGGACTTGATATAGACATTGTTAAAGCCCTAGCATATGTTCAGCTTAGTAAAGTACCAGACACTCTAAAATTTCATTATAAGCTTGAATATTAATGGTAATAAGTACTTATTCTTGATAGTAAGTATATTGAGGTTCCAATAGTCTTGCAGTAAACATGATAATTCATCCTTTTTCTTGATAAAAAATACCAGTGCAGCCATAGAAAACTTTAAGAGTTATATCCAGCCAATATAGAGATTTTTTACAATGAACTTGTCTAACTCAGACTGTTGTATGAGAAATAGGGGGTATACTTTTGATGACTTGGGATTTGTACCAGAGATAAGTTTGATAATATAATTCTATTTGTAGTGGTCTGGAAGGATATTAAAATTTTCTTGGACAAAGACTAACTTAAAATGCTATATATATAGGAAAAGAACAGAGGCTTTATCTAGAGCTTAGTTTCTATGGAAAGCTTCTAATAATTGCTGATAAAAGATGGTGGTTACATATAGGTTTAGCCTAAATTGTTCAGATAGAATATAGGTTAGACAATAACAATTATTTAGTTTTTCCACATGCTATATATCAGTCTACAAATAGCTCTTTATATATTTAGAGTTTTTCACCAAGCTAGAGAAAGGGCTGAACCTATATATGTTTACAGTACATATCTGGTATTTCTTGGTCTTCTAAATATTTTAACTATCTGAATAGTATATAGAGCATTTTGTCATCATAATCTCTCCTTTCTGCTAGTTGACCTCAGAGTTATGTACCTTCAGCCAAATAAAGCTAAGGATAAGGTTCTATTTATCTAAGCTAGAGATGATACATAAGGTTTGTTCAGAGTATAACTGATACCACAGTATTATGTCCATAATCTCACATATCTGGCTGTCTTTATTAGGAGCACTGTTTATATTGTATACAAACACAGGCCTTGGAAGCTTGTGAGTTTTCAAGTTGTATTTCTCTATAAAGTTTTAGTTGATAATGATTTCAGTAACACTAGAGTCAAATTACACATATATAGAAACAGATTTAGTAGTGTCAGTAGCTTCCAAAAAGATAAAGAGGTATAAGAAGATTTTACATGGACATTGAAAATGAACAAACAGGTATGTTGGAGAGATTACTATTATTATTAGTGTATTCCTCTACTTTGAGTATAGTGAACCTATTTACTAGCAACTGGAGCATACAATTCACTAGTTACTCTATGTAAAATCCTGTCTATTAGAATTCTTATTAAAATCATCTAGATTACAAGCTTTAACTGTTGTGTTACTTTAATATCTTTTAATAAATCTTTTATCAATTCCTTCCGTTACTTAGTAATGAACTACTAAATATTCAATCCTACTAGATGCTTATACACTACATAGTTTGAATCCCTATAATAGTAATATCTCTTATTAAAGGTAAAGTAGGGTTTTATGGCTGTGTCTATGTCTATAGGAATGCTAAGAGAGAGTACTGGCAGTAGAGCCAGTATGAAAGTGGTAATATAATGGATGGCTGTTATTTGGAAACAGAAATAAAGCACACTATGGCATTCAGAGATTGAAGATGAATGCTAAGATTCTGTGCTGGTTTAACTAGAAAGCTTTGTTAGCTTATTAGGCATAGTTTACTCATCTCACAGCATTGAACTAGGCTGGGAGATCTATATTCTCTTGTCTTCCTACTGGCATAGTTACAATCTAGTTCTGAATCATAGTTTTAAGGCTGTGGTAAAATTTGATAACTATTATATAAGGGTTAGTATAGTGAGCTTTGAATATCAAGATTTGGAACTCATTTATATAATCTTCTATTGTATAAGTTTCTTAGTAATATGTTATTTGTTAATAGCCTCCATAGTAGTATTGATTAGAAAGAAGTACTTCTAGAAGAGCTGTTCAAACTCAGGCCAAGTAGTAATGGGAAAGGTATTTATAATTAACTCCTTGTAGAAAATTCTCTCTGACTATTTTAAAGCATAGCTGCTTCTAAAAAAGGATAAGACTCAGAAGATTTTGTCTTGATTACAAGTGAATTGCTTGGCAGACAAGTAGATATATAAAGAATAGAAGCTCAGGAAGACTCTTCTAGTCTACTAATCACTGCTGAAGTATAATGAATGATATATAGGATATTTCTGGGTATGGGAGTATCTATTAGAAATAAGAGTCTTATAGTAGGAAAAAAAAGAACATCTGTGGCTACAGTGGCAGAGTTTAATATGGAGACTTGAAGGTTTCTAAACTTGATTACAAAACTCATGAAGATGTTGTTAGTAAATACTTTTAAGGTATACTAACACTCAGCTACTTTTATCAAATGATGCTGGAAAATGCTTAAGCCTTTATTAGTGGAAATGTAATTTATAAGGTGATTACTGAAAGTAGATATCTGTCAAGTGAAAATAAAAAAATGAGATTGAGACATAAAAGTGGGCAATCTAGAACTACTAGACCAATATATACTTTGAGGTCCTAGAGAGAGGAATTCTGTTTTACTATTAGGATAACTAGTGGGGTCCATAGAGTTTTACAACCTTTAGAAAGTTCTAAGTGTATATTGACCAACTAAGTACAAATAACACTCATTTTCAAGAAATCCTAAAAAAACAGAATAAAAACTTCTAGAAATAACAACTATCCTAAATACTACTCAAGTGTATTCTAATCTGGCAAAATAATGCTGACATAAATAAGAAATGATAGTGAACAGATAGTCAGGGACATTCATAGAAATATCTAGAATAATTTCCAGAAAAAGAAAGGAACTATCATTAACAATAATCAAGATGGGATAGTATTAGAATATTGGACAACATTTTATGAGAAATAACCATGGAGCACAGTGGTATTGGCTTGAAAAGTATTGTGGAGTTTAGTGGAGTTAGGGCATGCTAACTTCAGAAAACAAGAACACTACAAGGTTTAACAGGGTTAGAGGCAAAGATTTGGATGCTTACAAGAACAGATTCTCTAGCTACTTTGAAAAGATGTTGAGAAAGAGTTGCTGTGACTTAAAGGTTGAAAAGTGAGAGTTCCAGATACTACTAAAGTATATAAGCAATAATCTAGCTCTTTCTGGTACTTAGAAGAGGTTCATGTTTTTAGAGTATGTTCTCTTAGTTATTTACTAAAATAGAGAAGGAACCAAACCTATATGTATTGAGGGCACATTTTTGGCCTTCCAAATATCTTAGTAGCCAGTGCAGCATATAAAACATTGTACCATAACCACTTCTCTCTTTTGCAAGTTCATCTCAGGATTATAATTCTTCAGCCATATGAAACTAAGGATGAAGTCTTACTTATTTAGACTTAAGACTGTGAGCAAAACCCATTTAGAGTGCAACTAGTAGTATAAGACTACATCCACTACCTCAGATATCTGACTGTCTTTGTTGAGAGTGGTCTTAAGAGCAATAGGAAGGTACAAGAAGGTTCTACAGACATCAAGAGTATTAATTGTGAAGTACAGCAGTAGTTTTTTCTCCCACTGGAGATATTTAGAGAAGGCTATAAGATTAATACAGTGTAAGCAAATAGGTGTGTCTAATAGGTTACTGTCCTCAGAGTTGTATTATTTTACCTCAAGTACAGCAAACCTATTTACTAGTAGTCAGTGCATACAAATTGTTAGCTACTTTATACAAAATCCTGGTTGGCTATAATATTATTAATACTCTTCCTGTTGCTTAGTAGTTAATTGTTGGATGTTCAACTTCACTAAGCATTTATAGACCATATGATTTGTATTCCCATAGTAGTAACAAACATCCTTTTATATAGAGTTTCTGAACAGTGTTTATGTTCATAGGGATACTTGGTAGAAGCATAGGTAGTAGCTGGCATAAGAGCAATAATAGGACAGAAAGAGGCTGTCTGGAAATAGAAATAATAAAAGAACTCTACAGTGTTTAGAGATTGAAGGAGACAGCTAAGGCTATATATTAAGTTGACTGGAATACTTCATTTACTTAATGAGCCTGGCTTATTTGCTATCCTTCTTTGAACCAAGAAGTAGGATTGGTATTTTTAAGTCTTTCTACTAGCAAGATTGTAATCTAGTTCTAGATTGTTATTCAGAGTTTGTGGCAGAACTTAACTATTATAGTATATAGGCTAATGTAGCTGGCTTTGCAAACTAAGATTTGAAACTTGTCTAGATAATCTTTTACTACATAACTCTCTTGGAAGTACTGTTAGGCATGGTTCACACTTGAAGATGAAAGTCCATAGAGTTAGCTCAGACATGCACAGAGTGTAGAAACTCTATGCAATGAGCTCAGTGATGCAGACTTGTCATAACAACCTTGGCCTCAACTTATGTGTTGTGCCTCCTATAAGTTGTGTGGTCACAATTTCAGAGGATAGTCTTGTAAGGAGTTATAAGGAGAGGAGTAAAGCACATTGCCATTGACACCGGAGATTTAGCATCAACTTTAGTCAATTATCAGGCTAGCTATTACAAAGTGGTCACTAGCCTTAAATACATAAAATAACAAAAGGAGTAACTAAAACAGATCTCTGAGCAAGTGTTTCATTAGTGAAACACTATATAGAAGTTCAGATTTGTAGAGGGGAAAACTTTGCATAATGTCCAAGTAAATTTGCAGAGTTTGAAGGAGAGACTTAGACAATGGACACAGATGAATATGTCCATGGATTTTGACTCAAATAAAGCAAAATAACTGCAGAATTTTGATAGAATTAAGTCCATTATAAAGTACCAAACCACTGGCGGAGTTTTGGGCACAAATAAGGCCAAATAACCACAGGGATTTGATGTTGTATTGAAGTCAAACATGTCTTGGACATGTTTTGAAGTTTGGGATATGACAAGTACATTGTTTCCTCAAGTTAGTAGACAACTTCTACAGTAGTATTAATAGAGAAAAAATGCTCTCAAAAGAACTGCTTAAACTCAGGCCATGTGGAAATGAGAAAGTATTGGTGGTGGACTCCTTGTAGAAAAAAGCTTTTGAACTACTTAAAGGCTTGACTGCTTCTAAAGAATAAAAAGGTCCAGTGAACTTTATCTTGGTTGCTTGAAAACTAATCCATAGATAGTTGGATATATAAGAAGTAGAAGTTCAAGAAGACTTGTCTAGTTTGCTAATCATTACTAAAGTCCAATAGTAGGAGAACATGTCAGGCATGGTTCATACTAGGAGGCAAAAGTCTGTAGGGTTATCTTAGAGATGTATAGAGTATAGAAACTCTATACAATAAGCTTGGTGATACAAACTTTCCAGAATGACCTTAGCTTTAGCTTATATGCTATATCATTTGTCTACCACATGGTTACAACTTCAGAAGATGGAATAAAGTCTAAAAGAGATAAGTACTAATATAGTATGTCACTATTAAATACCAGAGATTGAGTTCACTTGGATATTTGATTATGAAACTAGTAAATTATAGTGTAACTACTAGTCTTATATACAAGAAAATTTAATAGGAGATACTTGGGGGTTTTAGTATATAGCCCTAAATAGAAGTTTCAATAATGAAACACTAAAAAGGGATCAATAGGGAAACTCCACCATAGAAGACTAAGTTCAATAAAAGTATCTCTACTATGAAAGGCTAAATATTCAAGGGGTTCTAGAATAATTGCATCACTACTACAGAAACATGTTGCAGAAAGTATAGCTGTCATGAAGGACAGGCTTTTGTTGGAATCAAAGAAGACATCACTGCCATAGAGAATAGTCTTCAAAATAGGTAGACTTAGTGTTATAACTTAAGATCTTGAGTGAGGACAAAAGATAACTCTTGTATTAAGTAACACAAGAGAACTCAATAGAGTTCCAAGAATAAGTTAGTCTACCTTATATACTCTAGACCATGGCCTGTGTGCACACTATATCTAACCTATTCTAAAGTTCATATACTTTTTATAAAGTTAACATGTTGTTGCTATGTTATATGACATCATCTATTCTAAAACCTTCTATGTCCTTCTCTGTGTCACATAATCATGTGACCTGTGACTGTGACAGTTATTATGCCTTGTGACATGTAATATCATATTACATTCCTTTACTTAAGTTTAAAATAAAGAAAAATAAAATAAAACTCAAAAATATTAGCATATAACATATCAAGAGTGATAAGAAAGTTTCTAAGTACAGAAATGTTAGTTGGAAAAGAGAATATTGTTATAAAAAAAGAAAATACACTTTATAAGTATAGAGACAGGATTAGATATGAGTATGCAAATATCAGAGTTGGTTCACAAGAATGTTATTAGTATTATATTTTAAGGTTCACTAGCACTTAGCTACTTCTCTTAGATGGTATTAAAGAAGTCCTAGAACTTTGTTAGTGTTGATGAGAGTTATGAAGTGATTATTAAGAACAAGTATTAGTTAGGAAATATGAATGTATACAATGTTTAGCTGCTAGACCAATCAATGTTTGAGGTTCCAAAGAGAATATTTTATTCTACTGTTAAAGCAACTAAGCAGAATCTGTAAAGTTTAGCAGAGTTTGTGACTTTAGAGAAATTCTAAGTTCTATTACTAACATTTATTGTTAGAGCAACTGGGCAGAAGAGCAAGAACTTCAAATCTCCAGAAAATCCTGAGTCTATTGTCCAAGAAATTACTGAATTATACACTTACCTCCAGAAAATCCTAAGAAAACAGAATAAAGATTCCTGAAGATAACAACTACTTTATATAATGACAGGTTCATTCTAATATGTTGGAATTATGATTACATAAGCAAGGTATAATGATACTTAAGTAATAAAAAATAGTTTAAAATGAAAAAACCAAAATAGAAAAGAGCTAGAGTATTTAGCAAATACTTCTAGAGCATAGGAAAGCAGATAAGTAGATGTGCAGATGATACTAAAAGACTTTGAAAGACCACAATGTATTGCAGAAGAGCAAGAGAGTATATAAAAGAGAGTTTAATAACATATTCAAATAGTTGGAAGTATTGGTATGTAGCTAAAAGAAGTCTAGAGTATAGGAAATCAGATAAGCAGATAAGTGTGGATATGGAACAGAATTATGGAACACAGATCAGCCAAAAACATAGAAAAGAAAAGTCTCAAAAAAGCTAGCCCTCTTATATTTACTAAGTATATGACTTACTTACAAAAAAATTCTAAGAGGACAGAATAAAGTTTCCTGGAGATAATAACTTGTCAGAGTTGTAAACATTAAACATTGACTTTTTTTATTTTATTTTATTTTTTTAGATTTCATTTTCATTATTTTGGACTTAGACAAATAATTATAACAACATGACAGAAGCTTGATACCTCAATCACTTCTTTCTCTCTTACTACCATCTTATATAGTAGTGTTCAAAAGAAAATTAGTGAATATACTGAATTATTCTACTCTTATATCTCAAACTAACTAGTTTTTCTCATCTAAATAGCAGCTAATAGATATTGAAGTCAATTCACTTAGAGGACATTCCTCATATCCTTCTCTAAGCTCTAATAGCTCAAGATAAATATCTGTTAATTCTGCTGCTTTCTCTATAGATTATGCAGAATGCATATAAGTCTAGTATTAAAAACTTCATTCAGCTTGTATCTCTACAACCAGTAGACTGATTTTCACAAACCAAGTTGCACTAGAAAGCCCCAAATGATGGCTATCTGCATATATATAGGATGTACAAAAGTAACAACAGATATCAGACTAACAGTAACTACAAGTTTCATTGGCTATTATCTCAGAAACAGCTGAACAGATTCTTATGATCAAAGTTGTGTTGGAAAGCACTCATCAAACAGTTTCTAATAATATATTATACATCATATAGAAATCAGTATTTACATAGATACAAATATATCAATGTAGTAACATAATTAGTTATCTTCTAAAATTAGTCTGACATCTGCTATGACAGATGACAGCCCTACCAAATATGAGTTTTAATCATGTGATGAAAATAGCTTACATATAGACCATTACTATTTTGTATAAATACCTTTGTATCTAAGGATTAGACCTCAGACTTAATAATATCATTTATTATCAGTTTTTATCATCTATTTCTTATTATCATTGACATCTGTATTGATATTTGTCATCATTGTTGAACTTCTGAATCACTCTCCAATTTCTGAGAGTGTACCCAAGGTTTAGATATCACAAATAAATAAGTAGTTCATTTTGTAATAATTCCAAGAAGACCACTCTTTATCACATAGCCACTTGTCATCTCATCTCCAAGCAACATGTGAAGATCAAAAATTCCATAGTTGACATCAACAATCATCTGAATAGTATCCTTTCAGCCTTTAATAATCTGAATTATGAACTTTCTCCTGATTTTTGTCTTATAGACACTTGTTTTTCTTTTCACTTAGTTAATCATAAAGATATTGAAGCAAGAATCACTTATCAAAACAAACTCAAGAACATGTATGAGAATTCATCTGATAATTAAGACATTTTACTTGTTATATCTGACACAAGTATCAAAAAAAAATTTGCTATCTTAGTCTTGTATATATGGAGAGAACACAAAATTACTGGAAAAACTGTCCATCACACAATGAATGTCTTGTCAACAGAAGCTAAAATATTTGCTATTAGATGTGGTATTTGTCAAGTATCCCAAATGCAATATATTTCTCATATTATTGTCATTATAGATGCTATCCATGCTGACAAACATATCTTTGACATGTTCATCCATCCTTATCAACTACAATCCATTGCCATATCTAGCAACTTATAGAATTTCTTTAACAAGAACAATAATAAACATATTTTGTTTTAGAAGTGCCCTAATAATGATAAGTGGCCTCTATATCCTTTAGTTGATAAAGAGTCAAAATTCTACAAGATAGATCCTGTTCAATCTAGTAAAATGTCATGGGAATTCAGCAAGAAAGAATAATGTAATGATATTGTTAAAAAGTGACAGATATATTTTCAAGTATCTGACTTTAAGAAAAAACATTTCCTCGATTTGAACAATAATAATGACCAACCTATTCATCCAACTTACTTTAAAGATGGGGCTTGGCTAAAGCACTTTGGCCTTTCCAACTTATTGTGTATATATATCACTAGATTGATTACCAATCATGCTCCTATTGGCAAATATAAACTAAGATTTTTTTTCTAACAAGTTGTATGTATGCTTATATGGCAATTCTCCTATTAAGATAAGGTCACATATTCTATATAAGTGTGTCCAATATATAAAGTCTTGAAATCCAAAACAAAAGTCTCTCAAAGATGTTCTCATGTTTCTCAAATTTAATTCAGAAGCTTTTCACTTTCAAGAAGACATTATATAATGAAAATTTTCTTTATACTAGACTCTTTATCTAATGTAGTTTTATATCTCTTAGTGTCTTTCATTCTTTTTCCTTTTTTTTCCTCCTTTCTATTTCTTTCTTCTATTTAAGTAATTATTTTATATAGTTACCATAGCATACTATAATATACTATATAATAAATTGTTAATTTAAAAATAAAATGAAAAAAAGCTTAACACCTGTCACAAGGTCACAGATCACACAATTACATAACACAGAGAAGATTATAAAATATTCTAAAATAAATAATATTATATAGCATAACAACAATATATTGGCCGGGGGAGAGATGGCATAGTGGAAGAGACCCCCGTCCATGTGTATTATGCCTACCTCAAACCTACTTGAGGTTATGGGTTCAATTCCTTAGTAGTCCTTTGTGTTGGGTAACTGCATAAAAAA
>Ga0157363_1005168_pt1 | contig 12143 bp, 5 predicted proteins | sample AttsexASBM1_FD_111477 | JGI IMG/M metagenome (GOLD analysis project Ga0157363, IMG submission 111477) | Fungus gardens microbial communities from leaf cutter ant in Ribeirão Preto, State of São Paulo, Brazil - Atta sexdens ASBM1 | ecosystem: Host-associated > Fungi > Mycelium > Unclassified ...
GTAATTACTACAATGTATGTTTCATTACATTACTAGTAATGTATGTTTCATGTATATTTTTCGTGTATGTTTGTTTGTTTGTAAATTTTTCATTATATTTTCTCTAAAGAAAACATAGTTGGAAAAATAATAGCTGTGGAACTGGACAGTTTCGCTATAGTTTCATAAGCGATATGGATCTTGTAGGCACGTAAACGTTGACACAGTTGTAATTAACAGTATGAAATACTTACATATCTTTGGAAATATTGAGAGGCATATTTGACAGAACTCTCGCTTCGCGTGGATGTACCACGGACGCTGAAAAAATAGCCTTGAGTTTCACATCATCGAAGATAGGCAAAAGATGCGAAGCTTGTACAGGTTTTAACCGCGTCCCGATTAACGATCTAAAAATATATATATAATCACCCCAAAAGTAGACATATTTTTTAAAATATCTAAATTAAAGACACAAAAATATTTGAAGAAATTTTTTTTAATTTATATTTAGAGAATTAATATTAAATATTCTAAAACTGAAAAGTTTTAATATAAATCAGAAAAAAAGAAAAAAGACATCATGTATAAAAATATGTTTTTATAATTTTTTATATTATCAGAATAACTATAAATATAGTTAATAACATATTTTTAAAATAATAAACTTGTAGACAACTTTTTTGTAATTTTCAAAAAATTTAATTAATATTCCCAGTAAGTATTACGTTGTAATATTGCAGCAATATATCTGAAATGTTCCGAAATGCTTTTTGCTTAGATAAGCTGTATCTTGTGCAAGATATATTTTAACTCTTGCAATCGACAATTAGTTAACTAATTTTTTTCACTATAATCATATAGAAAAACTTACTTTCCTTTGCTGTAACTCGTCGAATAAATCGCTTTGCCATCAAATAGAATCTCATAATCGATCTCCAAGTTGTATATTCCTGGACTCATGGCGACAGCCGGATATATCACATATAATCCATTATTAGCATCCACTTCGTATCGCTGAATCTCCACATCAGTTATACTTTCATTACTGGAAGTTATCATAATAGAAGTTACTAATCCAATCGTAGCGTTTGTAGATTCCGCGATTTTCTCTTCGGGCACTGACAAATTTTCGTTTGTCAAAGAAAAAGTTTCGTTGCCCGAAATGATTGCATTTCCCGAGGGATACTCCGTCACAACGATGCGTGTTGTATCCTGATTTTCCAATTGCGAAGATGACATCATAGTAGGAGCCAAAGTAGTGGCATTGTCTGCGTTGAACAGATGGTTGTCCGGCATTAAACACAATCAATTATGTAATTTTTTTCTTTCTTTATTTAATATTCTCTAAAAGTAACAAGAGTTTTGCGGAAATTTCAAGTAATAAATTTAATTATATTACTTTTTACACGTATTAAAAAATGAAACTGGATTTAATCAGCTCAATTACGTAAAATACTTAAAACATAAAGAATAAAGTTATTTCTCTTTTTTATTTTAAAATTTATTACGAACGTTATACAATTGACCACATGCACGCTATTATATTAGATATTGTCACAGCTGCAAACTAGTCGTTGTCTTATCGCGCATTATTTCACCAAAAACCTGCTTGTTTTGTTAAACCGTGTATTAATTCGTTGCCTTATAATGACAATTTACGAGTTATTCATGATGCAAATTATAATCCAAATAAAAACAAGCAGCAATCGCATTCGTGACATAGATTACGATCCAAATTTAATGAACACAAGTCTTAAGTACAACACTTATAAACTTCTGTGCACGTATTTATATAATTTAAGACAATTGGTTAATCATTATGAGCCGAATTAAATTGAATAAGTAAATCGAACTATTTAAGATTATATCTTTATCTATTTTTCATTTATTTAATTAATTAATATCATTTATTTATCGTATGCCAATTAAAATATTGTTTGTTTATTACAATCCAAAAAAAGCAGAAAATAATTTAGATAAGGAATATTAATGGATAGAGAATCTATGTAACATTTTTGAAGAAAATTAATTAAATTATTTACAGTAAAAATGCTTAGATTAACATCAAATTATTAACATCTATGATTCTTATTAGCATTAAAAATTATTAAATTGCTCGTTAATTTAATATATGATATTACTACTCTAATTCTATTCACGATTGCATTTCAAAACTGAAAAAGATTTCGGCGTATGAAATGTTTTTTACAGAATTGAATATATATGTATGTATATTGTATGTAAATTTGCTCTGAAATATAATTTAAACGCTAAGATCCGTTTTGATCGAAAAGATCTATTTCTTTTAATTGATTTCTGTAGAAAGTACCAGCATTCTCTTGACCGCCTATATCTTCAGCGCGTCTCCTACGCCTCCTTTTCGCATGCGCACCATTCTCTTCTATGAGTGACAACTTGTAACGCGTCGCCGTGATATTTCTCGCATTCAGAGACAATTGGTTTAATGGCGTTGTATCATCCACGCGAAATTCAATGATGACTCGCCCTTTCAGCTTTAATGTGGCGTTGATGTCATTCGACAGCGTCAATTCGAGATTATATTTCAAAGGATGAACGAAAGGCGATACTGAGGCTATCATGATATCACCTCCTTCCTCCACTTCTTCCTCAATAAGGGCTAATGGATCATATATCTAATTAACAGAAAAAATTATTATTAGTATTTATTAAAGAGAGAGATATTATGTTTTATTATTTTACATATTGAAATATACATAAATGTAATGTATTAAATCATTAATTAAGTATTAAATCATTAATTAAAACTTATAATAAAATAGTAATGACTTTAAAATAATTATTTTTTAAATTTTTATTATTATTTAATTATTATTATTATTTAATTATTTTTTTACTTTTTATTTCCTACTATTTTTTTTATTTTTTAATATAAATAATCTTGAATAAAATATGGTGATCTTAATCAATAAATATAAAAAATGGATCTATAAATTTTTTATTTTATAATTTTATTTTTTTTCTCATCAAAAATAATAGATAAAATTTAAAATTATTATTATTATACAATAAAACATCAATTACCAGTACAATGATGATAAACCAATAATAACAAATAATTATAATGTTACGATAAATCACTTACTCTCATTTTAGGTATTGTGCCAAGGTTCCATCCAATTATACCGGCGATAATTACAACGATCACGATTAGGACAACGAAAGAAAGAATCTTTTTATACGTTAAAAACCAACCACCCTTTCGTTGATGGATAATTTCCTCGCAAGGAGGAGGCAATGCAGTATTGCCCTCATATGTCTGCATCATGCAGTCAGCTGAAAATATTAAACGTGCGATAAAAAGATGCGCACATTTATTTCCTCACTAAATATTGATGCCTATTATTCCTTCTTAATAGGCTGTAACATTTTCCAATTGGTCGTCAATTGTGTCAATCATGTAACCATTTGATACATTGTAAATGTTACAGTTAATATTATTATTTTTCTAAATAAATAATATTATTTAATTTTTAATTATATAATTTTTTCTTTGAATTGGATAACTTAAAAAGTTTGAAAGAAACCCTTTAAAGCCGAAATGTCCGCATGTTTCTTTAATATGTTTAAGAAATAAATAAACTATGTTTAGAAATTTTTTTATGAGTTATTTTAACATACTTAATCTTTAAAAACTATTTTCTAAATATTTAAAGTTCAATGACTAATCGGTTTAAATATTGTATGTAGAAAAATTATAATTTCTTATAATTATATTGTATTTACTAGAAAATGTTTCAATTACAGAGAGAGAGAGAGAGAGAGAGAGAGAGAGAGAGAGAGAGAGAGAATTGACAGAAATAAGATAGATAAATAATATAAACAGAAGAATTAAAAAAAGTTGAAAATATTTATAGATATAAAAATTCTTAAAATTAATCTTTAATTATGAAAAAACGAAAAAATTTCCTTTTTTCAAAGATATTTTCTTCAATCATACACATCTTTCAATTAATAGACATGTATTTTCTTAGAAATCTGACAATTAGCGCTGTCATAATCGAGACCAGTAATTTTCGATAGTTTACGATCAATCGAATAAATCATAGAATATTAGAGCAATTAAAATAATCGCGAAAATTATAGACAGACTTGTAAACAACTCGCAAACAATTGTCGAGTCGAAGCGAGTCGCATGCCGATTTTCCGTATCAATTAAAAAAAACCCGTAATATCTGTAAGCACATGACGAATTTCGCGTTAGTAGTGCAACGTTAGAAACGCGGAATATATGCGGATGATGTCATCAAAATTGGTTCCCCGTGATGCAGGAATCCGCGATAGGCTCGTGAACACGGCAGGAGACGTGATTTCAAGGTCCTGCTTGTACACCTCGTGCTGACTACATATCAGCTCCAGCATTCGTATAATCGTCGTCACGCCGATAACGTTCGTATCGGTGCCGTTCGCACGGCATTAGCGGCGACAGTCTACATTAATTTCAATGACATAATTTCTAACGAGGAATATTTATAACAAAATATTTTCAATAGAACATTATTTGTTATTGTTATTTGTTACTATCGCACTAATAATGAATGTAAGAACGCAATTAAAATTTGTTATATTTCTTCAAATGTTAATGTTATAACGCACATCAGTGAATCAAATAAATCCGCACCGTTATTGAAAATTGAAAAGAAATAAATATTATTTGTACTTACGATTAAAATTTGAGATATTGTCTTAATTAAAAGTTTTCAATGAAACGCATTATACACTTTGTTAAGTATCTAAGAGATTGGATAATAAAACACATCGAAAAAATGCAATATTAAGTTCTCCTCGATATTGGAATCAATAACTGCAGACTCTACAAATCTATTACAATAAATTAATACTTATTCTTGTTCAAACAATATTCTTGTTATTTATTTGTTTTTTATTATTATGTCATAGCATGTTCTCTATGATGAAATCTATGATTAAATTACATTTCTCGTTACCCCCCTCCTCCTCTCCAACCATCTGAACGTGACTGTCTCTAAACAAACATCAATATCTTAGTGCTGTATCCAAGATAAAAAAAATAATATAAGAAGAGAAGTTTGAAATAAACTCTTTATTTAAATTTTCAGATTCTAAACTAGATTCTAAACTATGTCCGACGCTAAATATTTGAATAAAATTTCTTTAATTATTTGTCAATACAATAACTATAATATAATTTTAAAATAAGTAATAAAATTTGTAAAGTTTGAACGAGAAAGGCTCGAGTAGCATTTTTTAAAAATATTTTTATATTTATACTCCTTTTATATAAAATTAAATATTACGATATTTTAGTTTATATAAAAATATTACATTACAACTTAATCTTCAATGTAATTGAAGTGATTCCTTTATTGCAACAATTAAGGAAAAATATTTTCTCAATGATATTAATATTTTAGTAAAGAAGATACCACGAGAAGATATCACGAGAATAAACATTCAAGGTAATCTCTAAGTTGACAACGCCAACCAACCAATATAACAAACGCATGGAGATAGCATCAATAATAACATAATTAAGAATGTGGGAAAATTATTTCAAAATATTTGAAATTGGTGTGACACTGCTTCGACCTCTGTACACATGCATATTTAAAAAAATCGTATTAATTCTGCGCGCACACAAGAAACAGTTTTGTTGAATTTGTATAATTTATCAATGGAATATTTCTAAGCTTGTCTGAATATAGATAATTGATAGATTGAGCTATTTAACAATAGTTCTGTTATAGGATTGTTTAATGTTTAACTGACAGAGTTAGTTAAAAATAATATATTATTATACATGTATATGGCATGTGTATTATATATATACATGTATATTATATATGTACTGGCAATACAAAATATAAATTCGATTTTCAAAGAGAGAGAGAGAGAGAGAGAGAGAGAGAGAGAGAGAGACAGAAAGAGAAAAAGAGATTCCCGGATTGAGGAGATTACACAAAAATGTGTAATGCATGAATATGTACAAACATACATATATATAAACATACATAACACACATAAATATTCATAAACATACATAATTATATATGAAATATGTCTATACATGTTCCTTCTTTCTTTTGTAAAATTACTTTTTAGTGTAAGAAATAATAATAGTAACGTGAAGACATTAAAAATAATTAAAAAGATAATTTTCCCACTATTTATTTTAGAAAAAAATCAAGTTTAAAAAAATGTAAAAGAATTACTTATGTATAATTATATATAAAATTACGCATAATTATGTACAAGCAATTTTTTTACATTTTCTAAACTTGTTTTTTTCTAAAATAAACAATGCGAAAATTATCCCTGTAATTTTATTTTTAATGTTTTCACATTATTATTATTTCTATTACACTAAAAAGTAATTTTACAAAAGAAAGAAGGATATGTGAAGATGTATGAACATATTTCATATATAATTATACACGTTTATGAATATTTATGCGTGTTTATGTATATTTATTTTACATATTTATACATATTCATGCATGAAAAATTTTTTACCAAGTTGTGAGATTATTACTACTTTATTAGCAAATTAAAATTATAATCATGAGTAAAATAAAAAATTGCAAAAGTTATTAAAGAAATAAATGCTAAATTAACTAAATAAAATTTTGCAAGTTTCGCATTAAACAAAAAAAACCTATACATTGAAAAAAAATCATATTATATCAACAGAATTTTAATTGAAAATAATTTTGTTAACTCACAATCATTAATAAAACAAATACGTCATGCTCCTGCTTTTTGCCCAAAACAAAAAAATATAATTTGTTTCATTAATATTATTGTTGAATCAACAAAGTTATTTTCAAAATTAAAAATACTGTATGATATAACACCATTCTTTTTTAGTATGTGATTTTCAATCTTCTTTTTATAACGCAAAACTTGCAAGAACTTATTTTGTTAATTTAACATTGTAATATAATATTTTCATATAAACTAAAATATAAAATTTAATTCTACGTAGAAGTAGTATCTTTGTATATAAATACAAAAATATGCAAATACTACTTGATCTTTTTTCAACTGATATCAAATTTTACAAATTTTACTGCTTTAAAATTATACGAATGTTAATACATCTTTTTTTTTCAATGTAGAGAAAAATCTCCTATTATAAGATAGGCGCCTAATATGAGATAGCGGCGTTTCTGCTAAACTAATAAACGTCTATCTATTAGCTCCACCATGAATTTATTAATCTTGGATTGAAAATTATTTAGTAGAAACTATTTAGTAGAAAATTCATTATTAGATCATGCCTGTAATCATCATAAAACAAGATTTTAGAATTTGGATATTTTCATTGAGCATTTAAACCTTGTTTATTATTTAATAAATAAATATTTGGTAATAAATTCTTCATGTAGTGATAGAATAAGATCGTACTAATATAAAAATACGGGATATGTTGAATTGTTTAATTACAGAAGTTAGATTTGATGATCATAAAATCATAAGGCGAGGAAATCAATAATATGAAATATCCATTCCTAATATGAAATAATCCATGTTCCTATGTTGAAGACCTATGAGTGAAAATCGTTGCTAAAATATAAATGTTATTGTACAATATTATATAAAAAAAACAACAACCGATGAATATCGAGTGCCTATATCTGCGATACTTGATTCCAACTATCTGAAAATAAGTTCTAAGTATAATCTATCGCATGCTCATTTTTCGCGCACACTGGCTGTGTTTGTTTGTATTTTAGAAACATTAAATAAAGTTTTTTTGCAATTTTACTGATATATTTTGCGTTTTATTATCGATTTCTCGGAACATCTCACATTAGGAGCACAATTTTTTGATTTTGTGATTTGCTCATTTTTTACATTTCTTTAGTTTTCAAAAAAATGGAATTTGAATTAACTTTTATGTAACATTATCTTAAAGCTTATTAAATTCCCTTCAAAATGATCTATTATTTTTTTAAATTCTGCCTATAGACTTCTAGCATTTACCTAAAATGAACTCGGTATCTCATAATAGGAGCCTTTCCTCTACATTCAAAATCTCGCATGACATAACTATCATAAAAAGTATAACAATCAATTATTATAGTTGCAGTGATTCGAAGTTTATGATCATATTCATATCGATATAAGTTAAATATTTCATATATTTAACGATAAAAGAAAATCCAAATATAATTAATTAATTTGAATGTTGTTTTCAAAATCGAATGAAAATATGGAGTAAAGATAGATTTGTTAAAACAAAAAAGAAATTGTTTCTCAAATGTCTAAAATATGCATGTACGGTGCATATAAATAATATCTAATTAATGAATGTAATTAATATTACAATATATGATATAAATAACAAATATAATTGTCAGTAATATATAAAATAATAATCGCAGCAATAACTATAAACAAATTATATATAACTTCTTGACAATCAACGTTAATCAAAAAAAAATTTTTATTTTGAATAAAAGTAATTCTTAAAGGCATTTTTTTCTAAAAATAATATTCAATGTATATATTATAACAATTCCACAATTTGTTTTTCATTTTATCAAAATGTATCTGTATAATATCATTGCCAGTTTATAACTAATATGCATAATGCAATATTTTTTTATTTTCATATTTTATTATAATAATTTAGATAAAATAGATTTCTAATTAGATATAATAAGTTTTTAGATTTAACTAAAAAACAATACTATTAAACATTTTTTTTAATGGAAAAAGTTTATATTTTAAGTGTAATCACAACGTAACGTTTAAAGTCACGATAAAATAAAGGCAAAACCAAAAACAGCTGTTATCACTTACAATTTCGCTGTCCATAGGACTGCCAACTGCTGACGGACCCTCGTCGCATTGTAATTTAAAATAAAAATGCAAAGATACTCTCTAAGAAAAATGAAAGTGCATGAAAAGGCGGCTTTGGAGAACGATTGTGCACCCAACGCGGAAACGAATTCGCGAGTGCGGCAGCACATAGGTGACGCAGGTACAACTGCAATTAGCTATTCTACCTTGCGATGCCGTGTGTGAATGTTGACCAAGAAACACTCGCGGGTGCCCCCACTTGTGCTCTTCGTTCGTCAGCTCTCTGTATCGGTCTCAATCTTCGTTCCGCTCCTTATCCTTATGCGCTTCTGCCATAATTTGCGATTAGAACTATCGAAATTTTACCGCGCGTCTTACCTTCCTTTTTATCACGACATGTGAAATGAAGTCCGGCATGATAACGCAGCATCTAAAGAATGAAGTAAGTTCTTTTTCCTTTATCTTCACGAAATCATGACAATGATTTAAAAAAAGGATTAAACAAAAGGCTGAACAAAAAAAACTAGTAATATTATAGGGTATAATTTTATTAGTTGTGATAAATGTTTTCATTATAAAAAGAAAATTTAATTATAATTAGAGATCATTAAAATATTATTAAATAATGTTATTTTTAAATCTTTTTTATTATCTTTTACAATAGCGATTCTCATAAAAGTCCGCTCTTGACAACAAGAGCGCTTGGCAAAAAATGTCGGTACACCCTGTGTAAGATATTATACACGCAACATCGAATTTGTAACTATCACGTTCTCGATTGCAGCTTAGAACTGACCCAGTTATTGCGCGAGAATCTTGCAGGAGAACTCGCGAACAAAACACTCTATCAAGTCCAATTAAGGCGATATGGTGTCGTGGTCCAAGTGCACATTGGGCTTGGTTCGGGGTCGGTACCAGGAGCCGGCAGATTAGCGGCACGTGTCATAATGTGTCATTGGTAATAGCAACGTAATATAGACATATAGACAAGTACACTGGCATCGAGTGTTTAAAGGGGAATACAATGACGCAAAAGTCCTTGCAACAAGCAATGCCCGAGACGCACTTTGTTCCCAATTTGATGGCCAACACTGTCGGCCATAGATTGACCGTTGACGTCGTTGTCTCTTCGTCCGAATTGACTCCGCCGCGATTAGGTTCCCCTTCAGCGACGACGGTCGCGATCGCCAGATTGGATAATGGATGGACGATCCACCGATTGCCCTAAGTGGACCTGAATCCGATTCCCGGGGTGATACGTCATGCGAGACTGGCACTGGTGTGTTTTTCCGCGCGTTTCCTTCGCTTTTTGGCGACCAGGCCAACGAGGAACCGTTCGAGCGACAGTTTGCACGCGGCTACGCTATCACGCAGTCGTTCCAGAGAACGTTCTCTCAGACTACTCCCAGAGGAAGTTGCTTCTTCTTTAAGGAGTATCAAGGTCAACCGGTGTGGTAATACGGATAATATCCAAGTCGATTCTTCATAAATCGCGATCGCGCTTCGCTGACAGATCATCCTCTGCGTCCCTCAGGCGTGCACGCCTATCGCGAGGATAACGCTGTAAGCGTTATCAGAAATCGATTAAGTCGCGATTTTCTACATCTACAACGCGAAATAAATTCCTTCTACGAAGTCTTAGATACTCCACTCGTGGAAGCAATACAAAATTTTATTAAGAGTTTATTAAGAGTCTTACGAGGATAAATTAATCTTCTTTATAGTTTTTAAAATTTAGTTTGTTCAAGTCTAAATTTAATTTCTTCAAATTTAAGAAAAAATTTATTAAGTTGTTACTATACTAAAATTAAACGCTTCAATTGAAGCATCATATTGCTCTATTTTATCACCGATTTATTTTAATTATATCAATTTAGCGATAATCCAAATTTTTAGAATTTAAAATGTTTAATCTAACAATGTATTATCCTTCTCAGTTTAATATATTAATTTTATCAGGATAAGATCTCGTAGTATGAGATCTTTCGACTGCTACTGTAGCACTGAATTATTCACAAGACTCCAAACTGATATCGGATTAACTTCAACGTACAAGTTTTTGTCATATGCAAGTGAATATTTAAATAAATTTGTACTAAACACTAACTATAATTTAGGTTCATTCTGTACCATCATGATGTGGGCAACATTGCTGTCAGAACTCGTTCTACTGTTGATGATAACATCTGGCCTTCCTCGAAGCATTAGTGATGTCAAAGTATAGTGTCAATGAATTAAAGAACTAGTGTGGTCCAACTATCGAAATAAAAAATTGCTCGTTTGATGATAGGGCCGATGGAAGCGCAGTATCGATCTGAACGATGTCTACTACACGAAAATGCGTCAATATAGATTACCAAGTGAAGTTATACCGATCAGTTATCACGTGGATATCAAAATACCTTTCATCGAGAGCAACCAGTTTAACGGCCGTGTTAAAATCAATCTTACCTGGTCCGACACTAGTGATAGAATAACACTGAACGTCCATCCAAATCTTGAGATTTCAGTAGTCGCTGTCAGACTGCTTAAATTACCAGCTGATGAACCGTAAGCAAATAAAACATAAGCAATAAAACATAATTAAATAACAAGAATTTCATAGTTTAGATATAAAACGCTATCTAGTAATTTAATTTTTGTGCAAAGTGAATGCATTTTTATAACAGTAATTCTTATAACTTGAACTCTAATAATAATTATTGTATTCATATTATAATGATAAGTAGTAGAATATCGTTTTTTATTTTGTCAATAGTTCGTTTTCATTATAATGAGTTTTAAAATCATAATAGAACCTCATTTTCTGTCATCTTTGTAACAGAATAGGAGACGAATTATACTTCAATATCGCACGAACCGAACGGCAGAATAGGAAATCCTGGTACATCATTTATCTGGAACAAATGTTAAAGAATGGAAGTGCCTGCGAAGTCGATATCACATATTTTGGAAATCTTACGACTAATGAGACTACTGGCCTTTACAAAAGTGCATATATGGATTCCGAAGGTCGAAAACAGTAAGTATAGCAACGATTTTTGTTACTTTTCAAAGCAAAATTTAAAAATTATATAAGTCATCAAATGTTTGTTTGAACTTTTTGCAAAATACCATTAATTTATAATTTATTAATTTATATAATTTATAAAATTTTTAAAATGTTTGTATAATATAAAGAAATTTTTAAAAAATCTTTCTATAAAGCCTGTAGCAACGTTGCTGCAATATTTCCAATAATATTGCAATATTGCTGGAACATTGCAATATTGCCGCAATATTATTGAAATAATGTTTTACAGGATAGAAAAATTTTTTCTAATTAATGGATTAAA
>Ga0157363_1005169_pt1 | contig 12140 bp, 10 predicted proteins | sample AttsexASBM1_FD_111477 | JGI IMG/M metagenome (GOLD analysis project Ga0157363, IMG submission 111477) | Fungus gardens microbial communities from leaf cutter ant in Ribeirão Preto, State of São Paulo, Brazil - Atta sexdens ASBM1 | ecosystem: Host-associated > Fungi > Mycelium > Unclassified ...
CGGCAGTATCGTCCTCGGAGAAAGTACGTTAAACCACGTCTTACTTCGCTTAACGAAGGAAAATCCTTTATTATTATTATTTTTTTTTTGTTATATCTTACAGCCGTCGTCGCACAAAAGCTGATATACCTTTAATATACATTTTGGAAAAATTAAACGAAAATCAACGAAGCACACCACGCACACTCTTTCATCCCTCTCCCTCTTTGTGACATCGCCTTCGTTGTGTCGTCGTCGTCGTCGTCGTCGTCGTCGTCGTCGTCGTCGTCGTCGTCGTCGTCGTCGTCATCGTAGTCATCATCGATCACTATCCTCGTCGTTCTCGTTACCATCCTCGTCAATTGCAACGTATTGATCAAACGAATGTGTTTTTGTTTCGCATGAAAACTTTCCTCTCTCGCGATATTACCAATCGATTCTCAAGCAACCTTCACGAGACGCGCACGAAAGGACTGCCTTCTGAAGAAAGATTGTCAACTAAAAGTGCGTTCCATTTAACGTTTCATTCACTCGCGAGTATCATCCTTCTTGTCATCAAATATTAATGAATGAGATAATACATGCGGCGTTGCGAGCATTAAATGGAATGCACCTCATACCAAAGTAACGAGATGACATTTTGTCGGCGTTTTATTGACGTTTAAAGTGGAACGCGTCATTAGGGACGTTCCACTTAACGTTCGCAATTTTTACAAGCATCATTCCATCCTTATTTTTTCAAATATTAAACAAGGGTAAAATAATGCTCTACAGCGGAATGCATTCTTGATATCACGTTGTTAAATATTTGGATGACTATAGTATAAAGCCTGTTAGACGTAATAAGAATAAATGACGCATTTCTGTAAATCGATTATCACTATCAGTTTAGAAAGAATGAGACAGCTTGAATTATATCACTCTCTTTTTCTAAAGTATCGAGTTAAAGAGAGATGCTGATACGATTCGATTCTTTCTAGCACAGATACTAAGATCAGGAAATGCGCAGTTTATACGTCTATCGAAGTTTATACGTCTATCGAAGAGATTGATAAGAAATGTCTCGATGAAACGAAAATAAATCGATGGCTGAGTCATTTTGTACAATGGATGCGCGATATAATTAATCAATTTAATTGTTTATTGGAGGGGAAATATAAGACAGCGTGAATTTTCAAATGTTTTTGGAAACGTTTGCACGCTTTTCGACACTGCATTGGCATTTTAGCGGTATATTCAACAAGTATTGCCTCATCTTTCGTAAGACAGTCCTCTCGTTTCGTTTCGGACGAAGTGTTAATCGCCGATGAACACGTTGCGATCAAATTATTGGGGAAGTCGTGATTTGAACGCGCGGCGTCTAACATTCCATCCGTCGACGAATTGACTCATCGTCGACAATACTTCAGCTTAAAACCCGTGTCACACTACACTTTGAAGATTGCGAATAGAACATTATACTTAAACCAATCAGAATAAAATTAATTAAAATTAAAATTATTTGACTCATCAAATTTCATAGACCTTCACATTTTCAAAGACGTTTAAAGAATGTTTTCTAAGAATATTCCTAAAAGGATTATTGAATAAAATGTGCTGCGTGAAATTCTAATCTCTCCAATTCGCAATCTTTGAAACCGAAGCACAGGTCTATGCATAAAGCATAAAAAACCAGAGACTTTTCGGACAACCCAATATTTTATGGTAAGGAAGGAAATGAAGGATTTTTGGTTCATTACGCATTATTAGTTACACAAGACTCTGTGCTCTCATTCTTAATTTCCAATGCGTAGTGAGATATGAGCTTAAAGCGAATTCACGGCGGTCTGCATTCCAAAATTATCTCGAAAGAGTCCTTCAAAATGAACGCATCACGTAATGAATTATTCGCATAGATAGTGTCACCGAATTGTCCAATGTACGTTTAATGATTCAAAAATCTCAATTTTTTAAATCTCGAAATCACAGCTGTTTACATTATTTTATATAATCATAATTATATAGATTTGGATTCTACGAAGCGTCCCAACGGATTACTCGGGATGAGTCATTGAATATGCGCCGCGACGGATCTATCATATATAGATGATGGAGTAAAGTGTGCAGAAATAGAAGATGCCTTTACTCGTTTCGTCGTTGCTCGCGTGATTCATTTTTTCCGCCTCTTCACTTTGAATGACTCATTCGAGACGATTATGAAAAGCGAAAACGGCCTTGCAAATTCGCCTTTAGAGACGCGTCTCTCCGTCGCACGCCTCCACCAGGGAAGGACGATGCATCCACGATGCTAATCATCAAGGAAGCGTTTCCGGAGATCATGACTATTCAGCTGTGTTCGTCGTCTATCCCGTACAAATCTACATCCATAAAGAAACTGAAAAGCTAAATATTTTATCAGCATAAAGGACATAGTTGTTAAAAAATTTTAGAATCCTATTTTTTACATAGAAAATATAACATATCTAAAAAATCTAAACAATATCTAAAAAAAAATTAATATTATTATTATATTATATATAATATATTATGTATAATATTAAGAATAAAAATAATATTATTATAAATAATTATATTATGTAAAAAATAAGAATGGTCATTAAATGGCCGCTCGATACTTTTCGTATTAAATATGGTTCATTTTAATCAACGTCAATCGGCATGTAGATTTGTAGGCATGTAGACTTGATCGTACCTTTCGTATCCTTGCATCGCTCTTTACCGTTTCTTCATACGTACAGATTATCCACGTTTCGACGAATGTAGTATCGAAAATATATATTGTTATGAGTACAAGCGATTTGATTATTATCGAATTATTTGCACATATTACAATATCGGAGGGGAGGCCAAATTGAAGAGGAAGGGCCCAAGAAGAAACACATAGAAGTCAACAAAAAATCACAATGACTAACGTCTGATTCTTAACGTCAGTAAACAGTCAAATTTAGTAACCATCATAAAATCATCATTTGGACTTTCAAGACGTCAATAAAATAAAGTCATTTTGACTTCCTCTTGACTTGTGGTGTTCCTTGAGAGGGGAGGAGGTCTCGTAGGTACGGGACAGTGAGCCGGACGGACCATCGGATATTTTCGTGATATTTATATAAGAATGATTGTGACGATTATCCAGCAAGGTCTTGGACTAATTTTTTTCTTCTTTTTTTTTACGCGTCGTCGTCGTCCGTAGTGCATTTTCAAGACACCGCGATTCCGAGGAACAATGTCGATGGCGCGAAAGCCGATCGAACGATCGCGCGGACGCTCGGAAACCGAGGGGGGAAGGCCGGCGATACGAAACGCAACGGAGAACGATGACCATTTCTCCGAACGGAACGAGATGCAGACACGCAGCATCCAAGCATACGCACGCGCTGTGCCGTGCCGTGCCGTGCCGTGCGAGAGAAGAGCTATTTTTACAGAGAGATGCGCGATATATAAAAAATACTTCCCTCCGACCGTTCCTCCAACGCGGAGCGAAAGCAACGCAATCTTAAAAGCGACAAAATGTGTCTCGAGAAAATTCAGAATTGACGACGTGTGCCCTTCGTGTCGGTTTGCATCATGTTTTACTTTTTCATAAATATAGATATTTCTTAGAATTCAACGTTTAATTTTAGCGATACGTTTTTTTTCTTTTTTTGTTTAATTTAAGCGATACGATTTCAAATTCAGAGTCTCAGACTCTCGGCTATGTGAAATCGTCGGATAAATCGCGTGCCGCGACGAGATTCGTGAATTTGCAGTTGTAAGGTATACGTAGAAAAGCTACGAGGACATTAATGTCGGACAAAGCTCGCCTAGAAGCTTCGTCAAAGCGAGAACTCGACGTCGGTAGGATAATGTTGAATTATTTGTACAATAATTTTCAAATGGTGCTCATTCTGGTTCGTCGTTTAATGGAGCGAACGTCTTTTTCTGACGCGTTTCGAAATATTTTGTGCATTTGCAACGACATCCTTGCGCTTCGATGTTTTTGGTCATCGTTGTTGTTGTCATCGTCATCGCAATTGTTATTATCGTTATTAATACTGTCACTGTCATTATTGGCTGCGTTCAGAAGATCCAACAATCGATTTGAATTGAATCTGCAATCGAATCTGATTGATGGAAATAACAGCGAAAACATGAGATAAAAATATAGAAATGTATCCGTGACGTTTTATATATTTTATTTTTACGTCACGTTGAGAAACGCATATAAATTTCAAAGCATAAATACAACACATATTCTACAAAATTAGATATCTAATTTTAAAAATCAAAAACTAAAAAATGGGTAGATATATTTCGTGTATTTTCATTCGTACACTGGAAAAAATGTTCTGATTGTATAAATAAGAGATATGAGCAAAGTGAATTCTGATCGTACCAATCAGAATTCTGATTATTGTAATCGAATTTCTGCTTGATTAATGTTCGACTATTTATATGGTGAATCTACCAAAATTCTAATTCTAATCCTTTGCGGACTTTTAAGAAATTTTTTTATTACGAAGCATATTAATATCATGTTTCCAGTTTCATTTTATTTGAAGTATTATCAGTGCTTCAAAAACAGAACTGTCTTTCAAGCTCTGATTTCGAGCTCTGTGATACTAGATCCTCCTTTATTGGTTACCTTTTTAAAATTCAATATTTTCAAAGTACACTTAAATTCGTTACTCAGCGTAAGTAACTCCCTAAAACTGTATTTCACGATAATCAGATGACTTTTTTGAAATTTAAATTTTAGAATTTCGTGGCTAAAATTAAATTCAGCGAGTTTGAAAACCTTCAAAAACAAGATTTTTAAATTTCTTTGTTAGAAAGATCTCGTTTTCAAAAGATAAATGCCAAACTTTTATTCCAGTGTATATTCGTATTCCTACTTGTAGTTCAACTATACTGAATATGCAGCGAGACAAACTCATGACGATGGCATCTAATCTTCTATCCTCATTACGCCCCGCTCGTAAATCCACCAATCACATTCAATTGCATCAAGACTGTTACGTCACCGTAACAACGTCTACTGAACACGGCCTTTGTTCTCGTTATCAGAGTCTGTCGCCGTCCTCATCCTTAAAGGCCTCTGCCGCCGAGCGAGTTACGAAGATCATCGCTCGCATTCTCGACCAGCGAGAAAACATTCTTTCCCTCTTTCATTCTCTCCTCTCTCTCTCCTCCCTCTCTCTCTCTCTCTCTCTCCCCGAATTTCAGCGATCGTCACCCTCCCACACGTCAACTTCCTGTTAGTGAATGTAGCCGTCTCTCAAGTGCTAGCAACACACGCCAATAACAGCACTCGTCATTATCCCTCTTCAATATCTATCTCGCCGTGTCCCTTTCCCAAGTAGAACACAGAAGTCATAATAATATCATAAAAATATCATCATGATTTTATTTATCACTTATAAGTTCATTTTTAAATATCAAATAACATCGTGATGACATATGATCATCATGATGTAAGAAGACTAGTCATATTGCGCTTTGACAGCTGAATATAATTGGAGCAAATTTCTAATACTTATAGCAGCTTTATATTGGCTTATAAAATTTGGGGCCAATTTCTAATTGGTCACAAATGTCGTTATCTTGAACGACTGTGCATCTTTGATATTAATTTACTTGATTGATCATTATGACTTCACTATGGTTGCTTTTCAGCAAGAGACACAGTGTAACACAATGAATTACTACATCCTTGTTGTTTGCTAATATTAAACAATGATGACACGATCATTGTGTCACACTATGTCACTTATCGGAAGCACCATCGAACTTTGTGTTTTACCTGTGTTTCTTTCACCCTACTGACCTTTATACGCGGATCGCAGTTGTAGACGTAAAAAAATAACGATCGCGCAATCCGCACACACGCATACATATATATATATATATATATATATATATATATATATCTTTTTCTCTTTTGTTTTTATTTTATCTCGCCGCCTACTTAAGCTTACGCCGCCGCGTGACTGCGATAACGCTCTCGTTAATTCATTATAATATTATATGACAATGAATGTTCGCTCGTGCGTGCGTGCGTGCGTGCGTGCGAGGCGAGACGCGCTCGCGTGGAATTGTCTTCCGATCGACATTCTAGGGGAAATGATAGTCGGCATCCGAAGAAAAATGCAGCGTTCGAGGACTTAAAACAGCAATTTTATTCGAGCGACTAATAAAATGTTAAAGGAAGAAAGACGCGGGCGCGCTCCACCTCACACCCTGCATATACATACACGTTCTTTCTCTTTCTCTCTATATATATATATATATATATATATATATATATATATATATATATATATATATATATATATATAATTATATCTCTTACGAACATGGCCGTTACAAAGTCGTCATCGTCGTCACGCGTTGCAATAAAATTCTGATGCTCCGTGTATAAATTGTTTTTTAACACACGTTCAAAATTTGCTTTGGTGATCTGTAGGTGTAGGTTGCGCGGAGGCGAAATGATTGGTACTTGCTTCGTGGCGGAATCGCGACGACGACTGCGGGTTAACGATCACGATAGAAAGAATACATCGTGTATCAGCATGTGCATGTCTGAAATTAACAGAATATATCTGTCCCTCGATCCCCAAACAGAACAACAGATCACGATAATGTCACTTTGACATTAAAATGAATCTTGACTAATTAAATAGGAATTTTAATTATCATTTCGGAGTCATAATGAATTTTAATAACCATTTGGATGTTATAATGACTTCATATTCTGGTTGAGTCAATGGGAACTAAATTTGCATTATTAACGTTTTATAAAGTAATCGTCCCTGTATCAGACTAGAGATTAAAATTGAGATTAAGATTGATTTGATCAATTAAAGCGCAAAGTTTAACTTTTAGAATAAAATCTCATTCTTAAAGATTGAAAATTGAATTATTCTTTTTCAGGATTAATTCACTCTTTAAAGTGAGATTCCATTCTAGAGAATTTAGAAAATAATATTGGGTTTCCCACTTTTGATTGATTAAATTCAGTCTCAATCTCTAGTCTGATATGGACGAAAGAAATGAATCTCTGAACACGTATTCTTTCCACCGTGGTAATCGTCGTTGAAAAAAAAAAAAGAAAAAACAATCACCGAGACACGATAAGTCGACGTAGATCTGTACGCGATTCCGCGCGAAGTCTTGTGCGTAAACCCGTCTAATTTTGCGTTTATTGACATCTGCCGTAGCGGGAACGCCGATGGCGTTAAAAATATCTCGGTACCGAGAAGCAAGAAGCGAAGGATACGTTTTGCTTTCGCGACGGCGAACAAAGCAAGCAATTTCGACAATGCGCGCGATGACGTCCCTCGGGATCGTCGAGATTGGTTTTGTTTAACGATGTAACATCGCGTATGAGGAAACCGAAGTTCAAATTGCTTAAAATTGCTGTTATTCAAAAGGCACAACGTAGGGTTTTCTCATTGTTCGATCAGCAAAAAATATCGTGCGATCCAATTATTCTTTTTCCTCGTAGAAGGCTCTTCTTTTTGCACGCAGAAGCCTTCTTTTCCATAACATTTTTCCTGTGTTGTTTCAGGCTTTTAAAGATATGCGATATCTCAGAAACTAGAAGTGAAAAATTCTCGGTACTGAAAGAGCAATATATATTTCGGAGCGACCATATTATTTTACATAACAGTAAATATCTCCTTGTAATTAAAAACTCTCGTCAGCCGAAATCGAAATTCGCGAATGAAATTCGCGCGAGCTCCGTACTGTGCACCATATACACAATATATATAATAATTACAATAATAATAATATAATTACAACTCTATAAGTATCCTCAGTACGTCGTGAGATTTGCGATGCGAGACGGGTTTACGCGCGCGGCGATCGATTGCGATTATTCGAATAACGATACACTAGAATGTATTAATTCATTTATTCCGAAGCGCGTTTATACTACATCGTGTAAGACTGCGTGTAAGTTTTGCAAATGTGTAAATATAGTCTAGCTGATGATGAATCTGCGAAATCGCGCCCCCTCCCCCCCCCCCTCTCCATCCCTTTCAGCCATTTTTCAAGAAAATTGAAAGAAACTTTTGTCTCTTTTCTTTTTATTAATTATTATTTTTTAAAGCCAATATGCGCGTTCTTGATATTTAATTGCGATAGAGGAATCACGAGCGGAAGGGTCGAAAAGGAAGTAGGAAGGGCGACGAAGAGCGGAGACACAGACAGGCAAGTATTAGATAGAGATTAAATGGATAAATCCGCGAGAGAAAAATCCGAAGAGAAGAAAAAGAGGAACGACGGGTACAATGGATTTCTTCCTTCTTCATCGGGATGCAATAAGTCTCGCACACGTGACAAACGTGATCGTAAAAAAGCCAGAACACGGCAAAGAGACGCAAGGACTCGTCGCCGAGACGTAAGTTGATGGATGCTTTCCAGCAAGAGAGACAAAGATGAACATAGTGTAACACGGTGAGTCATTATATCCTTTCTGGTTGCCAATGTTAACAAGGATGAAGTAATCACTGTGTTAAGGCCGGAGCACAGACATCAGCATAACATATAATGCATAAAGCTTAATGAGCTTTTTACAATAAGCCATTACCTAAGTTTTAATCTTAAGAAATTGACCAATCGCATTGAACGTAAGAAGAATAATCGATTACGATTGGTAAATTCCTTACGACCTAAGACCTAAAGCTTAGATAATATCTTGTTATAGAAAGCCCATAAGAAAATCAAACAATCAGAATCTTTCATTTCATAGAAAGAAAGAAATGAAGGACTTCCATTGATTCATTTTCTTATGCATTATGCAAGACACTGTGCTCCCGTGTCCGTGTCTGGAAAGCACCAGATATTAACTCCGGGATGTATTTTGCTGGGATTGAGAGAATTATTTCTGAAAGGGGATGTATTTCACAGGGGTAAACATCGTCGAGGGAGTCACATTTGCGTTGCGTGGAGCGAGTACTTGTGTATCTGATGCACGCGAATCCTTCCAATGAGAAAAAACAGGGGGCCAGAAGGGGCGGGAGAGAGGGTTGTGGAACCAAAGCGGCGCAATCAAGCGTTCGCGCACCGTTCCGCGAGAGATGTAAGCCGAGCGAATGTAGTTAGCTACTACCCGCGCGTACATTTCATTTCACGAGAGAATGAGTCCTCTTCCACATGCGAACTTTCCTTCGCTTGTCTTCTTCGTCGTTAATCGAAAGTAATCATCGCACGTCGGTATCATCATCATCATCATCATCATCATCATCATCATCATCATCATCATCATCATCAACATCATTATCATCATCATCATCATCATCATCATTATCATCGTTATCGTCATTGTCATCATCGTCTTTTCACGCCTGTGTTCCCTTCATTTCTGCTATCCTACGATTACACAACGTTTTCTTCAAAGTGAAATGTCGCCGCGACGAGGCTCGACGACGATAAGGCGTCCAAGGCGTCGCGGGGACGGATAGGCTGGATTATACTGCTGTAAAACGGTGTAAAAAATCCAAACGGCGGATATAGAGATACGCGAGATTGAGCTAACGTGATACATGGTGTAGACAAGAGATCGCGCTGCCTAATCCGCTCGCGCGCCACCTCGACGCGCGGCTCGCCGTCGGCATTCTTCAACAACGTGGTGTTGGAACGACGAGGAACAAAGGCGAAAAGATCTCATGAGATCTCGGGTATTCCCGCGTCACGACGTTACACCCTCACAAGTCTCGGTGTGGGGAAGTCGGCCCGGAGAGGACGTCGCGACGCTTCGACCTCCTCATTGTTCCTCTTCGTCTTCTCAGCTTTTCTTCTTCTTCTCGGTTGCCCTCCTCCTGTTGATCCGGACGGCACGACAAAATGAAATCCGATATTCGAAAGCCGCAATATCCGGCGACGATCATTCGGCAAGAAGTGGCACACTTCTGATATTCTGAAACTGATATATTATAGATCTCGTTGCAATCTCCTTGTATACGGACGCTCGTCTTTAACTAGCGACTCTGTCTGTCTCTCTCTCTCTCTCTCTCTCTCTCTCTCTCTCGCTTTCTCTCACTGTCTCTCTCCCAACGGTCGTGACTTGTTTAAAGTTGATTTAAAGGCAACTCGTTGGAGGAATGTTATTTTTTACAACTATAAGGCTGTCGATGGAGAGCACACGCGAGGTGCCCGCCCGGCCACTACTCCGCGCGAGCAGTGCGAGCGGCTAACGGTAAATGATGATCGTCGTCGACGATGCTGCTGCTGCTGCTACTGCTGCTCCTGCTCCTGGTGCTGCGGCTGCTGCGTAGGAGCGACTTGCGGCGCACGGACGGCGGCGGTGGCGGCGATAGCGACGACGGTAGCTGCAACGGCGGCGGCGACGACGACGACGATGGCGATCAGACGTCCGCGGTTCTCGAAGTGACGCTCGGCGATCGGCTGTGTATTACAACGCGATGACCATTCTTCGTGACGTAACCATCGCTCTCGACGAGCACCTTGGTCTGCCGGACGCACAGATCGGTATCCGGGTCGTCGCTCTCCTCACTCGGTCCGCCAAGACGCTGCTGCTTGTGCTTCCGCCAGGCGTTCTGTATAAGACGGGCACAGTACTCCTCGCGTTGTCGCCACAGAGTGGACGAGACTGGTTCGTAACCGGCCTCATCGGGCCGAGCCTGGACCTCGCCCAGATCGCCCGTTTCTTCGATTGGATTGCCCTTCCGTGCGAAAAAGTCCTTGGTGAGGGCATCGAGGATATCCACGCAAAACATAAGGTCTCCCTTACATATGGGGATATCCATCGACACGATCTTATATTTGTTGGGCTTATGTATCTGCAACGGGGGCTCCAATACATCTAAGAAGTCCGACAGCTGGTCGTATCTGATGTATTGCGTGCCATCCGGATCAAACTGCTGCCAAATCTCGTAGTACATGTCGTAGTCGTCGTCCGTCAGACCTTCCTGCACGTCCTCGGTGGCCTGCGAGTAATTCTCGAGGATCACGGCGATATACATATTGATGACGATCAGAAAGCTGATCACGAGATACGAGAGTAGGTAAGCGATCCCGATCGTCGAGGATCCACAGTTGCCCGGGTAGCCAATCTCATTATTCGGCTCCTGGCAGTCTTCCTCGTTTATTATACCGTCGAGAACACTGTCCCAACCGGCCGAGGTTGACATCTGTACCAATAACATTATCATAATTATTATACATTATTATACATTATTACATGATAATACATAAATATAACTGATGATAGAATTTTTAGTAAAGATAATTTAAAAAGACAAATTTTTGTGTCTTTAATAAATCAACATAATAAATATTTTTTTCATTTTTCATTTGTAAGATTTTTAAAAATTTTTTGGGAGATACATTTTATGATATGATATCAAAATAGTAAATATATCAAATTTTTATATAAAAGCTCAAATTAAGATTAATAACTTAGTTACCTGAAACAGCAGTATCATCGATTGCCCAAATGTCTTGAAATTGTACACGTCATCCAGTCCGCTCTTATCTTTGACGTGCATGAAGAAAGACATCCCGAATATCGCGAAGATAAACATCACCAAAAACAGCAATAGGCAAATGTTGAAGAGGGCTGGCAACGACATCGCCAGGGCGAAGAGAAGGGTTCGGATACCCTTGGCACCTTTTACGAGTCGAAGCACACGACCGACTTTTGCCACTCTCACTACACGAAGCAAAGTCGGCGACACGAAATATTTCTCAATAATGTCGCTGAGCACCAGACCTGTCGGAATGAAAATTCACATTTCAGCAACTTCGAGATTCTTCAAGCTCAAATTAACATCAAGGATTAAGCGAGGATGCGGTGATGTCACTTATGACACATAAACGATATATTTAATTCATTCATAATTTCTGAAAGTCTCATGCATCATCGGACTAACAGGTTCGGGGTGGATCATGCGGTTGTATTATCTAATTATATAACTAGTGTAGTTAGTAAAAAAAGGGTGCGATTTAGAAAGATATAGGACTTCAAGTGTACGTCTCTATAAAAATCATTTGTATTTTTCTAGCAGGCTAATTACATCATACGAAAAAAAATATGTTTCCTTTCAATAGAAAATAAATAAATTCTCGCGAAATACGAGCATTCATATTTTCACTCTGTTCATTTCTAGAAAATATGTGCATTAGAGAGTTGTATCAAAAATGTTAGATTATTAAAA
>Ga0157363_1005170_pt1 | contig 12139 bp, 8 predicted proteins | sample AttsexASBM1_FD_111477 | JGI IMG/M metagenome (GOLD analysis project Ga0157363, IMG submission 111477) | Fungus gardens microbial communities from leaf cutter ant in Ribeirão Preto, State of São Paulo, Brazil - Atta sexdens ASBM1 | ecosystem: Host-associated > Fungi > Mycelium > Unclassified ...
ATATATATAATATATATATATATATATATATATATATATATATATATATATTATATATATATATATATTATATATATATATATATATATTATTAATTAACAACCACAGAAAGAAAAGAATCAATCATTTATTAAGTTGCAAATGTTGTGCATCATCAACATTTGTCTAAAGTTCTTTTCTTTCGTGGAGAAAATTTGTTTTTCTCTCAAAAGTGAAGAACGGGGTCAATAGCATGACGAATCGAATATTAATTTTTGATTATTATAAATAACTAGATATCAATTAAAGGAAAATAATTTTTGGTGTTCGATGTCGAAAGCATGTGTATTGGTCCTATGACTCATACGTAAGACTTTTTCTGGCTCACATATAAAACGAAAACACATTAATCTGTTATTCTTTCGAAATAATTTTCTTTTCTTTTTTTTAGGAAATATTCGAAAAAAGAGATGAATCACCTATTCAAAGTCCAAGTACCGAATTGCATCACATCCATATATATAGAGCCCTTCGGAAAAGCTTAGTCAATCATAAAAAAATCTTTCGAGCAGTCATAAGTAACATTCAAAATCAATCGACAATGTTTAATTATTCCAAGTGCGGCTCAGTGCAATCTAAGCAAAATCAACAGTCCACGTTGAAAATCTTTAATCCTAAATTAAGAGCCATAATTGAGACACCACTGAGATATCACCGAGGACTTCTGCCACTATTTTCAGCAAACAGTAAGAACAAATTCCTTTTTTTTTTCTTTTTTTCTTTTCCATGTTTAATTTCAAGGTTATATAATCATCAATATTCCTTCATTCCTCCTCGATCTATTCCCTTTTTAATCACAGATGCACCCTGCCTATCCTTTCTCCCAATAAATTACTTAAGCGATAAAACGCTTCAAGTAATTCTTCTTTTTCTTATCCGGAATTACCTGAGTGATAAAACGCTTCAAATAATTCACCTCTTTCTCTGCTCCGAATTAGTTAGGCGGTAAAACGCTTCAGGTAATTCATCTCTTTCTCTACTCAGAAATACTTAAGCGATAAAATGTTTCAAGTAATTCACCTCTTTCTCTGCTCCGAATTACTTAAGCGGTAAAACGCTTCAAGTAATTCATCTTGCCATATTCTTATTCGCCACGATTAATAACAGACTCCTTTTTTATATTCGTAAATATAAAAATTCGCATATTTCGTATTTTCCCAAAAAAAGATATCTACTAACAAATTTTTCACCATTCCTTACGTTAAGGCAGTATGTTTTAGACCTATCGCCTTAAAAAGGAATTCTAAGTTAGCTTATACAATTCCGAACACGTTAAATAAGTAAAAAGGGGTAAAGACCAATTGGATGTTTTATCAAATCAAGGAGTAGTTTATAAAATATTTTGTGAGGATTGCGAAGACAGTTATATGGGTCAAATGAAGAGAAAGTTAAAGACTAGATGGCTGGAACATAAACTTGACATAAATAAAAATACGGGCAACTCTCCAACAGTTATCACGAATCATCGTATTCAATACAACCACAATTTTGATTGGAATAATGTAAAAATCCTTGATAAGGAACTTTTCTACAAAAAAAGATTGATATCTGAGATGGTTCATATCAAAAAGCAAAGCTTGGGTTTAAACAAGCAGAGTGGATCTGATTCGTTGCACGATTCCTATCTCTCCATCATACAACTTTTCTTCCTCTTTTAGCTGTTCTTCCTTTTTCTATTAATTTCCCTTTCCTATTTCCATCTCCCTACTTTCTTAACGGTTCCTTCACTTTATGTATCGCAGCCAGACGATTAAGACGCTCCTTCGCAATACAGCTTCCTAATTTTTATACTCTTTTGCCAACATGGAATTATTCTTGAGAAGATTATCTCAAAAGAGATTATCCCAGAAAAAATGTTATTAATACTTTTTTGGACTTTTTATTATTGGACATCGCAACAATTGTAAATTTAAGGTAATTGTAATTACAAGTTTTAATTTATACTTATAGTAATCTATAGACTTTCTTTACATTAAATACTGAATTTTATCGTTTTTCTTTGTGTTAAATATTGTATTGGTGTAATTTTTGTTTCCATTATTTTTAAAGAATTTAAGTAGAGAGAATTATTGTATTTACGATGCTTGTGAATAATTTTGTACATTCTGACACCAATATGGAATTTTGACATCTATTATTTACGATATACCATTGAGGATGTAATATCGAATTCACGATGACAGGATTTCTACTGATAACCAGTTATACTGTATTATTTTATTAGTTGATCTGTTTATTTAAATATATTTGTTTATCTTTTCTATTTTAATTATGTTTATATGTAACACTGAAGATGACCTGATCAGGCTCGAAACGACATATTATTATTTGCGTTAGATCATGATAATTATATTTGTTTCTTATATTTACATATTTACTTTGTTGTTATTTGGTTCACAGCCTTTCTAAACATTTATTTTTAATTCACCTCTTTTTCTGCTCCGAATTATTTGAGCGGTTAAACGCTTCAAGTGATTCTCTTTCTCCACTCAGAATTCAACGATAAAAATAATTCTTCTTTTCCGTACCCATATATAACTGTGGAAACGTCTTAAGTAACCCATGGGAGTTATTCTCCCTAGAACCAAGCCATAACTCCTGAAAAATCTATCTCTTCTCCCCCTTCTCTTCAGAATTATCTTTTCCTTCTACGTTTTTCTAATTATCTGTCATGGACACTAACGAGAGAAAAATTTAATAGATGATCTAACAGAACAGACACAGAGCAGGACGCAAGAAACGGGCCAAGCTCGAGAAATTCAGAAAAGATAACGTCCCAATTATTACGCGGATAAAGACCGGGCAATTTATCTCTCTTCAAATCCATCGTCAACTAAAAATAGTTCATTTGTATCAAAAATATCAAGATCAAGGTTTTCCCGATGTCTCTTTGATAGATCTTATCTCTGACAAATCAAGTGATAATTTCCCTAGGAATACATATTCAGATCCTTCCTTGGATTTTGAATTCCCTTTCCACTCATATTCTCCTACCCTCAATAATTTCCAAAACAGAACCTTTTATTACTTCTCACTCTCCGGAAGACAACAGGTCTTACGATGAGATATTTCAGTCACTAGAATATCTCATCGAATCCATAAGAAATTCCTCTCCTTTCCTTTAACACATACACACACACACACACACACACACACACACACACACACACACACACACACACACGCGCACGCACGCACGCACGCACGCACGCACATAGAAACCTATTTTTCACTAGCATCGATTTTTGTAAAATAACATCCATCATACACACGGTACTTATTCTTCATGTATGCATTTTTTTATTATCATACATTAACATAATTATATAAGTACGCGCATATATTTTTGTTTAACATTCTTGAGACTTCCACGGGTGCTATCTATAAAGATTACGCGTTTTGCGGGTTTTCTCCGTATCCAGATCCATTTTTGGAATGCCAACGTTTTGTGGACCTTGCAGTTCACTTCATCAGGGCGAAGAGCAGCCTGATACTGAGCTGTTCCTCCGGGTTCCTTTTATATACTTGTTGGAATGGTGAAAGGAAAGTAGAGAATTGGGTGGGGGAGGGGGGAGAAGTGAGGGAAATCAGTCGGTCTTCAATAACTGGGATAATAATTTTCCATATTTTATTTATATTATAGCCATTATCTATATTTAGATTGTTAGAGTGTTTTTGTATCGCTATGGCTTCTCTATACTTTCTTGGAAGTATGATGTAATGTTGGCTATTGTGGTCGTCTTATCAAACAATATTTGATGTCCTGTTTCGATGTTGTGTTCTGATAATGCTGATTGCGTGATGTGTTTTAACCTAACATCACGTTAGTGTTCTTTTATCCGTAGGTTGACCATTCTCCCAGTTTCTCCAATGTATACTTGCCCGCAGGAACAAGGTATTTTGTATACTCCTGTGGAGCTGTGTGGAAGTCTTTAATCTTTAGGATTTCTTAAGCATTTTGAGAAAGAGGCCCTCAGAAAAACCAGAAGTTTGGTTCCGTTATGTAGAGGACACATTCGTGGAATTACGGCAGAGCCGAACTCCGTAAATTTCTTATTTTCCTCAACAATCAACATCCAAATATACCAGAGGAAAACGGAAAACTCCCCTTTCTAGATGTTTTTGTCTCTAAGAAAGCTGAGTCCTTAAATCATTAAGTGTACAGAAAATCAACACACACAAATAGATACCTACATGCCGAGTCACACCATCACCCAGCACAAAAACAGTCTGCAATTAATTCACTTGTACATAGGGTTTTCATCATCTCTGAAAAAAAAACATTTACAGAACTAAATCATTTAAAAATAGCCTTACAGAAAAATGGACATAACAAAAAAGACATAATCAAAATAATCAATAAACATGCAAACAAGACAATGATTTCTGACACATAATCAGACGAAAGGATCCTATCTATTCTTCCATATGTCAAAGGAACAACAGATCGGATTGGCAGAATATTAAACAAACACAATATCCGAACTATCTTTAAACCATTCAAAAAGATAGAATAAATTTTAAGAAATACTAAAGACCTCCACGCAGGAGTATACAAAAATACCTTGTTCCTGCGGGCAAGTATACATTGGAGAAACTGGGAGAATGGTCATCCTACGCATGACCATAAAAGAATACCAATGATGTCAGGTTAAAACACATCAGCATTATCAGAATACAACATCGAAACAGAATTTCAAATACTGTTTGATAAAATGATTACAACATTACATCATACTTTCCAAGAAAATATATAGAAGCCATAGAGGTACAAAAACAACAATCTAAATAGATCTAATGGCTATAATATATATGTAAATAAAATATGGAAAACTATTCTCCCGGTTATTGAAGACTGACCGATTTCCCCCATCTCTCCCCTCTCCTCCATCCACAATTCTCTATTTTCCTTTCACCATTCCAACAAATAGCGTAATATATATAAGGAACAACTCGGAGGAATAGCTCAGTATCAGGCTGCTCCTCGCTCGATGAAGTGAACTGTAAGATTCACGAAACGTTGGCATTCCAAAAATGGATTTGAACACGGAGAAAACACATAATCGCGAAACACATAATCTTTATATCTTTGTCTAATCTTAATTAAGGGAACTATAGAAAAATTATATAGGAATATTTTTAAATGATTGCTTAAATTTTATTTCGCTCTTCCGATTCACTGCGTCTTAACAAAGATCGTACAGGTCCAATCTCTGGTCAATAGGATTAAGTTCCTTGAAGAGGACCGACAGATGCACAATCTTAAATTGGATAATAGCGTCGACGTTGATCCGCATTTGGGACATATTCGAATACGTCCGACTTGTGGCTTCCGCCTCAGAGCGATAACCACAAGAACGGTAACTATCAGTTGCGTCCGTCCTCGGCCTCCCTCCTAATTCCTTCTTCCCTTCGAAATAAAAGAATTTTGGGGTCTGGACGTAATAGTTACATAGTTACATTTTCGTAAGAAATTGTTCTAAAAGTTCGTTTCTTTCTTTTTAAATCGAATTGTTTTCTTTTTGTTAACTGTTCCAATACTTTTATTTGTTCCTTGTCAACTGCAATCAATTTTTTTCTCACATTATAAATCTCCTTTGAATCTCGTCTTTTTTGGACATTTTTTTGGAGTACGTCCCGAAACTGAATCTGACATTTCTGAACTCGGCCTATTGTTTAAATATTCATTTTTTAACGTATAATTAGCATTACTATTATTGAAATTGATATCTAATTTTATAAATAAACTAGCAGCAATCGGATTAGACAATGGCGAAGATCTTGCATTCGAATGTGGAATAGAAGGAATGCAATTGAGAGGCTACTTGGAGAAGGCATAGAATTTCGGCTGAAATTTGTTGAAATACTGCTTGGTTTTGACAGAGTTGTAAATGCCTAGTTTGTGACTTGACTGACCGAGGATATTATCGAACCGAAGTTTATGAAAACAAATTTCCGCTCAATAAGATGACGTCCGCTCTCGCAACATGTTGAGAGAGCGATGCGGAAAATACGCTATTCAGCAGATAATTCCATAGCGCTCTTTACTACTGAATGCGCCTATTAATAAGTGATTAGATAACAATTGGGCGGTAATTTATGATATAAGTTTATACATTCAAAATAAGTATAATATACAAATGGACAGTACAAGAATATTCATGTAGCAATTTTACGTTCAGTCAGTATAGTAGTTTTATCATAATCATATCTGTGCAATTCGTTAAATTGTTCTTATATTACGATTCAAAGCCAAGTTTAATATTTGGACATGGTTATCAATTCGCTCAATGTTGTTAGACTTTTGTTAGCATCTAAGTTCAATATATCTGATAGAAACACCAGTAACTGAAACAGAAATAGAATTAAAAGAAAATATACAAAAATTATTGCTGGATAGCATTTCTCATTATAATGAGTTGGAAGTAACAAGAGAAACCTATTTCGATTATCAAGAATCTTATAAACTACACAATTTTGAAATAATTGAAAATGATAAAGAAGCATGGAATAAAGATAACTTAAATTCTCAACCTCAATGTTCAAATGACGCAGACTTTGACAATTCTTATAAAAGACGAGCTATTGAGCATTGGCGGAATTAGAACAATAATGAAAAAAATAAAAGGAATTGTCCATTAAAATCAGTACAAAATAAATTTAGAAGAGTTTCATTCTAAACATCAATTAAGACAATGGGAAGAACAATTATAGGGTGTATAAACTTAAATCCGCTGTTTTTTAGTCAGAAAAACATTTTTTTTCCTAGGAAGCAAAAACAAATTTATTTCAAACTTGCCCTCACTAACTATACATTTTTCCCATCTTTCGGGCAATTTGTGTATACCACGCTAAAAAAATTCCTCATCTTTCGAGGCAAACCATTCATCAAGCCATTTTCGGACGTCTTCGTAAGAATCGAAGTGCCGCTCAGCGAGCGCGTGGCCCATCGACGAAAACAGGTAATAGTCAGAAGGTGCCAGATCTGGTCAGTAAGCGGGATGGGGTAGCACTTCCCAGTTGAGTGTCTCCAAGTAGTTTTGGACCATTGTTGACGTGTGCGATGGTGCGTTGTCATGGAGGAAAATCAGCTTGTCATGTCTTTTTCGATAATGCGGCCTTTTTTCACGCAGAGTACGGTGCAATTTGATCAAATTGTTGGTGGTAGCGGTGAGCATTAACAGTTTCATCAGGTTTTAAAAGCTCATAGTAGATGACACCTTCCTGATCCGACCAAACGCACAGCATCTTCCGCCCGAAGCGATTTAGTCTTGAGGAAGATGTTGGTTGAGAAGATCAATCCAAGATTTCTTGCATTTAGGATTCTGAAAATAGATCCACTTTTCATCGCCTGTCACAATCCGATGCAGGAACGACTTTCTTTTTTATCTGGCAAGCAGAATTTGGCATGTGTTTTGACTTCGCTCCATCTGCCTATCGTTCAGTTCATGTGGCACCCATTTTCCGATCTTTTGAACCTTCCCCATGGCATATAACCGCATGGAAATGGCTGCTTGAGAAACAACCAATTGCTCGGCAAGCATTTTTTGCGATTGGGTATCATCCTCGTCCAAAAGAGCCTGCAATTGACAGTACTCAACTTTCCTGGGCCGATTTTCACGCTTCTTGTCACTCAGGTCACAATTGTCGTCATTGAACCGGCGAAACCATCTCTTCACGTTGTTTCCGATAAACCATTGTCGCCCTAGGCCTCTATAAGCATTCGATGTGATTCGGCAGCCGATTTCTTCAAATTAAAACAGAAAAGCAAAGCTTCCCGCATATGCTTTTTTTTTAGCAAAAACTAGACATGATTACGAAAGAAAAAATATATGTTGTTGTATGAAATTGCTGATGATGTGCACTGGTTAATGTTGACAGATGTCAAACACATAAAAAAAAGTGTGTTGTGTGCCCAGGGTAGCTTTGTACGCTCATTAATGCCACCTATCAGCAAACAGCGGATTTAAGTTTATACATTCAGGTGGAAATCGTATAGAAAAATTATCTTATATCTCTAAATTTACACGTGATAAATTTACTGCAGCTGTTGAATCAGGATTCATAGTGTGATTTTGATCTACAAAATCAGTAGTGATTTTGATCTATAAAAGTAGGCTTTACAAGCTCAAGAAGAAATAGGAAATTTAAATCCTATATTTAGAGCATCTCACAGTTGAGTATCAACATTCAAAAAGTCCCACCGAATTGTATCGAGAAAAATTATGAAATTAGTAATTAGAAGAACAATAAAAGATTCCGTTGAGTTGCAAAATACAGCTAATGATTTTGTAAAAACAGTAAAACCTCTTATCGAATAGTTCGGATGTGAAAATGTTTTTAATTCTGATCAAAGTGGTTTCTAATTGAAAATTCATTTTGAAAAGTCATTATCTAATGAAGGAGTAAAGAAAGTAGAATGTGTCGTGCAATCTATACCATCAACAACACATCATATACACTCATACAACTAATAATATCGTGTAATAAAAATTTGCTGCTTGCTCACATTTATTTATTGCATTGAAAGAAACTAATGATATTTGGACCAAAAGAAGAAATTTTATTTACACCAATAAATATGTTATTGTAAAAGCATCAAAATGTGATAAAATGACTTCAGATAATTAAATAAATTTGCATTTACAATATATTTTCAGATATTGTTTTACTATTAAAAAATAAATATAAATTTGCATAAGCGGAATAATATAATGAAATTATAAGTCTTATTTCTGTAATATATTTTATATTTTATTTAAAAATCTCATAACAGCCATAAAATAGTTACTAATTTAATATTTACATTTTTTACAGATCATTTTAAAATGTGGATAGACGAAGTTTATTTTCCAAACATTGGTTCTAATAGTGTTCTTATTCATGGACTGGACATTGTCCCAATATTACTTCAATATTACTTTCATTTAACACCTGCAGGAAAACATATTACTACTGATGATTATACTGAAAAGCACTACAGAGAAAATACAACAATTAGATGTTTACGGATTTAGAATTTGGAACAATTTTACTGAAAGATACTGTTTTATTATTAGAAAGTAATGTAAATTTGCATATTGAACGAAATAACATAATAAAATTACAATTTCTAATACGTAATCAATTGTCCCCGCGATGTCACAATTTATTTAAATATTGGGAGTACAAATTAGTTCGGTCCGCTTTTTTGTGTATTTATTTCAAAACAAAATGAATGAACAGATCAATTAAAGTATTGTTCATCGCTGCCTACTTTTTTCCATCTTTCAGACAATTTTCGAATTCCATCTTGAAAAAATGACTCGTCTTTGGAGGCGATCCAATTTTGGAACCAATTTTCGATTTTTGCGAAAGAAGTGAACTGGTGACTTGCTGCATCCTTTGGAACAACCATAATCAGAAGAAGCAATATCCGGAGAATACGGCGGGTGTGATAAAACATCACATTTGAGCGTTTTCAAATATTTTTTTACGACTTTAGCGACATGAGGCCGAGCGTTATCATGAAGAAGAATAACTTTATCATGTCTTTGCTCGTATTTTGACCGTTTTTCTCGCAATGCACAACTTAAACGAATCAATTGTAGCCGATATTGATCGCTCGTAATGGAATCGCCAGGTTTTAATAGTTCATAGTAAACAAGACCCACCAGATACAGAGCATGATTTTCGAACTATGAATGTTCGACCGTTGGTGTTGAGGTCGATGGCAACGATTGGCTTAGCGTAGTATTTTTTCTTCTTGGGGTTGTCGTAGAATATCCATTTCTTATTTCACAATCCGATGTAAAAAAACCTTTTCTCTGTTCTCACTATGAACCATTCACAACAGCTGGAGCTATCTTTAGGGAAACGGACCGTACTAATTTGTACTCCCAATATTCGTGATTTAAAAGTAGTTATACAAACGAAAGACCAGAAGAATTTAAAAATGCAGTAGAATTTAGTTTTGACAGAAGTTCAACAACATCATATCGAAGATTGCAGTAATATAGCTGTAGTAAAATGTTTATGGTGCAAGAAGTCATTATGTTTAAAACATTTTTTCGAGTATCATTACTGTAATGAGTATAACGAATAAACGATACAAAATAAGTTTATTGTGTATAAACATTTAGAAATTATTTAATTTTTAAGTATAATATATACGTTTTGAAATTATTATGTAAACGATAAATAAATAAGATATTAAAGCGTAAAACTGAAAATAACTTTAAGAGAATAATCTTAAGATATATAAGGAAATAATATTCGAAGGTGAATATAAAAGTTTTACTCACTTTATGGAGAAATAATAAAAATTATTATAAATCTTAACATTATTTATAATTTGTAATATTATATATATCAATCATGTCAATTTCCTTATTCATTGATTTATGTATTTTATCATTCCGACAACAATTACTTACGCATATGAGCATGGATAGTGTATGTACGGAAGCGTTAATAATTAATTCTTGATATATCGTAATGTAACTTTATTACACTTTGTTACACATGGCTGAATTTGTAAAAAAGTAATCTTTAATTTGGTAAAAAATTGAAAATTTAAGAAAATTACGAGTGAAGAGAGTATTTTGTTAAACAAAAAAAATGAAAAAAAATTTTTTTTTCTTTAACTTTAAAGTACTCTTGAAGCCGTACAACTTTTGTTTAAAAAATTTTTTTCTATCTTTTATAATTCTGATGTTCGGTTCGAAAAAAAAATACTGTTTTTTTTTTCAAAGGGATGTTTCACCCTTTAAACATGAGTTAGCGCACGTATAAAAAAATACATGTCTCTTAGATTTTTTCGTATTTTACAACATATTTCATGGAGAACCAAATCGGTTTCGGACAGTTGTAAAGCTTTCCTTGTTGTGTAAGTTTATTGTGTATTCAGATCATCATTCCGATTCGTGGCAAGGTTGTTTTCCCGAGTAACATATTTTCGCAAGATACGAGCTTTTCGCTCGTATTTCACCGACAGATTTTAACTCGTTTTTCGGTTGTTGCGTAATCTCCTTCAGGGATAATCACTCGGAGAATAAAAGTTTAACATTTAGAACGATTGTCGCATTAGCGTAATACGAACATTATCTTGTTCATTTATTATAATTCTGTGTGTCGTTTTTACAACCCATATCTCTCTCGCTTTTCGGCTTTTTTCCCATCCCGTGACGATTCCTATCGCGAATTATAAGTGTGCGTAATTAGTAAAGTAATATAAATTACTAATAGAATGGCATCCTCTCTCGTGCTTGACATCCAACTTATTTTGTGAGAGAAACTCTAAGACTTGGGAAAAATTCTGCAAATTCGCGAATCTTCTAAATGAAAATCTTTTTCTCCTTTTGTAAAAACTCTAACATCGCACGCGACGAGATTGCAGTCGCTCGTGAGCATTACAATTTATATAAATATTTTGTTGAAAGATACATGTTTATTGTTTTTATATTATATTTTGAATGACCCAAGTTGAAATATCATTTGTTTTAATGTAATTTGTTTTAGTGCCTATTAATATATTTTGCTTAGTATTTATATTTCTTATTCTCATGGTTCGTAGCTCTTCTTAACATATTTCTAACTAATTTAATAATAATTTAATTTATTATTTAAATCATTATGTGTTTCAATAAATTTATATTTTGTATCATTTACTCATTATACTCATTACATTAATGATATTTGAAGAAATGTTTTAAACATAATAATTTTTTGCACCACGAATATTTTTTTACAGCTATATTGCAATCTTTGATATCACAAGTTATTAAAATTTTATCAAAATTCAATCCTACTGGATTTTCAAATTCTTTTTGTCTTTCATTTATATAATCACTTTTTATCATTTTTAAACCATGAATATTTAAATAAATTATAATATCGTAGAGCAATTGTGTATCAGAGATTGCATTTTCATTATAGTATTAGGTTACAACTTTGCTTCCGCCGTTTTCCTATAGATGGCTTTAGCGGTAAGTGGTGGTCGAAATATTAGGTGTACAAAAAAGTTCTGAGCTTTAGATTTGATACAACCGAAATAACAATTTAAATTTTATATATCTTCCCGCCTTTTTGTGGTTTTAAAGCGTTAACATTTGGCCTTCTA
>Ga0157363_1005171_pt1 | contig 12137 bp, 4 predicted proteins | sample AttsexASBM1_FD_111477 | JGI IMG/M metagenome (GOLD analysis project Ga0157363, IMG submission 111477) | Fungus gardens microbial communities from leaf cutter ant in Ribeirão Preto, State of São Paulo, Brazil - Atta sexdens ASBM1 | ecosystem: Host-associated > Fungi > Mycelium > Unclassified ...
AAAATAATAAACATATTTACAAAATAATCTTCGTGTTACACAATTTTCTTTAAATTGAAAAAAGTATTTTTATTATTGCGTTACGCTTTTTTTTCTGCCAAAGCTCTTGATTGCTTTAAACAAATCTTGTTAAGAATAACAAATGGTACGTTCTGTAGAAACGTGTTGTTTGAATTTTAATATTATTGATTTATAGCGCAGGGCTGTGGGAGATATACTTTTTACTTTTATTTATCGTCACTATTTTAAACTACTTCTTAAAGAATTAAAATAATTCAAACGGGATTGATAATAGTTAATAAAATTAATTTCGCTAAAAAAAATCCTCGATTGAATTTCTAAATACATAATTTTCAAATGTCAAGAAATACATAGTTATGCCAATTTCGTGAAATGCGATAAATTATTACGCCAACATACGTGGCTAGTAATACGTCACGTTGCCAGGTAGTTTAACTTCTCGTGGTGGACGGTAATATATTTTTCTCTACATCGATGCGCTTCGCCCGTCTATATCGCCTGTCGTTAACTGTTATGCAGACATCGTTTTACATTCGGCAAACTTTTATGAATCGCTCACAGTCCGTTGATCGTTACAACTCGCGTGCATGTAAAAGTCGGAGTAACAGGCTGACGCGAACGCTGGGAAAAACGACACCTTTGAACGAGAAAGACGTTCATGGATCGCGCAAAAACTTTCGACGCGTTTGCTTGGCCTTCTTCTTCCACACGTCAATTTGTATCCTTCGAATGGATAATGGTTCGTCATTTGTTTTTGATTGTACTTAAACTGGTGCACTTAGCGCTATCGCTTGTAACAACTAAATTTTATTTTCTATTTTAGCATAAGTTTGTTTTGCTTGCAGCTTACATTCGCTTTCATCGTGTGGAACTTTCGTCGTATTGACAGCTAGATAATGTGTGAACGATATTTTTAAAGTTCGAACAGCTAGATAATGTGCGAACGATATTTTTAAAGTTCTTGATGTAAATGCGTTTGACACAAATATGATAATCCGGCAATTAAGAATTATGTTTTTCCCTTATTTTTTCCTTATTTTTAGGTTATTTATTAGCCATATTTTACATATTTATATAATTTTGCATATCAATATCTCTGTACAGGATAATTCATACGTTTACATGATACGTATTACAATAAAATTAACTTTTTAAAAAAATCTTTTTGATGTTTGAAGACTTGAAAAATTCTCCTTAATTATTGTTTTCACATTCACATTCAGTTTTGCTGCGAATAATTTTTTGAATAATTTCTGAGAAAACTTTGCATAAATTATTTTATATATGTAACTTAATCCTATATTGTAGAAACGTAACATGTTTTACAGAATTTATAGAATGTCAACTGTACTTACATCTTAAGATATGCTTTATTATATTTTATATTAACAGGTATATGAGAATTTATGTCTATGTAAGTTTGCTAAAATAGAAGTATTTTATCAACGCTTTAATTACGTTATTGTCGTTTTCGGATTATATCAAAATAAATATGTAGGTTTTACCGAGCAAGAAACGTCTCAATCATCCTGACCTCGGCTATACATTGATCCAAGATCATGATAATTGTTTTTCGACATTGCACCGAACGTGCAAAAGAAAGCTGCTTGATCCGGATTGATGGATGCGATGGCCACGGTTCATTATTGGTTCCATTATATCCGCTTCTTCAAGTTGAGTCTGACCACTGTCGGACAAGCTGTTCGATCGACCTATCCTTTTATTGTGTAACGAAACTGTCCATCAGTTAGGGTATACCACTATCGGCGATCAGAGTCGTATACATACATGCTGTACACGTATAGTATCAAAGCAGTATCATGGGGCCTACGGTCAAATGTTAATGAAGACAGACCCCCAGTGATATCAAGTGACATGTAAGTAGCCACTCGAGAATAAGCCTTGAATGATTAAAATTATGCTGCTTGATACACGAATATATTGACAATATATATTGGTTTTATATGAAAAAAATAACAAGAAAAAGGTTTTTATATATTTTATATACCTTTTTTTTTACAAAGAAATGAAATTATAGACTATATACTTCTTAAAAAGAGTTGAACATAACGATCAGTCATATTTAATTTCCATTCATATTTTAGCTGGTCTTGTTTATAATAATCTTATAGATAATATAATATCTTAACAGTTTTAAAAAGCCATAATTTTTTTCGCAATTTTATATTTTTAGACGTGTGCATATATATGTATATATATATATATATATATATATACATATGTCCAAGATGAGGCATAGTATATTTAAAAATTTATGAATACATATTTCTGGATAAAAAAGAAAAATAAATGTTTCTATAAATACATTCTCAAACAGAACGTAATTCATCATAACATCAAAATAACGTCAAATGATTATTAAAAGTCACTTTTCAGTAACGATTCATTTTAACGTCATTTTAACGTTATCATAACTTATTGTTCTGCTTAGGTTATAAGCCATAAATGCTTCATCATTAAAATAATGGACACAAATACAGTAACAATGAATTTATTTAAAAGTTTCAGATGGATACTTTTTTATTTACAAGAGATGCTTAAACTTCTCCATCATTTTTCACACGTGCCTGTGCACGACATATACATGACATTGACGCATTATTTCAAATTTATTTACGTTCATTATTTTGATAACAAAGCATTTACAACCCAATGTTTATAGGAACATTTGTTTTTCCTTTTTATGCAATAACACGTTTACGAAATTTTAAAACATATTTATAGATATATATTTGATCAAAAATATTAGGCACCTTATTAACCATTATTTAAAGTTTTAGACAATAAGAATATTATTTAGACCGTAAATGTGAGAGACAATCGATAAACTAGAAGCTTATATCGATCGAAACTAGATTTTTAATGCTTTAAATAATTCAATGTAAATTTTATATATATATATACTAAATTTTATATATATACTTTTATATATATATATATATATATATATATATATATATTTATATATATATATATATATGTACATGCATAGATCATATTTGTAGTCATTCGAACTGCGCACCGAATTGGTTTTTCGAACTTATAAACGCAATTAAGCTACTGTAATAATGCCACGAATTAAATTGATAAACAATTTTTTTAATAATTCGATGCTCAATCAGACATCATATTAGAAAGATGTTAATTTGCTGAAAAATTATAAATAAAGTTAATAAATTAAAGTTTAAAGCTCAAAAATTGATTTATGGCCTTTGCTGTAAATTATCTTTTGTTGTTAAAAACCTTTTAAACTTATGTACATATAATGCCAGTAAAGAATAGGTAACAATAAAAATGCAAGTAAAAAAATTCCAGATGAATGAATAAAATATAAGTGTCTAATATTTTTGTTGAAGGCTGTAATGGTTCACCTGGTATATGACACAACAAACAGAATAATTTAAAAAATATATATTAAGTGGGAAAAAAGGAAATAAAATTAGCTTATTCGCACAATCGTCTATTTCTCTCGAAAATTTCGGTAAAATAGTTTAGAACTCAAGTGTTTGAGAATTCTCTTTGTCGCTTTTCTTTAAGAAGAGGAGCATCAGAGCGCGATAAGTTGCCCTAATACGATGAAGTAGTTCTTCGAGGCATACAGTTATGCTGATAATAGAGAGGTAGGCGAGGTCAGCAAAGAAGCGATAAAACTTCCTCGAGAGGTTCTCTCCTCCTCTGCTTTCCTGTGACACAACAATACCGTTCAAGCCTTCTTTTATGGATTGGCGATTACGCTCCTCACCACAAGTAAGTAAATGACTTGGTCTGGCAGCCGTGTTACGTCTTACGATGAACGGTGACTCGCTTGGAAAAGTTTGACGTCGTTAGAGTATTAAAAAGAATCGACAGGAGACGCACTTAAGCACTGTAACCTGAACAGAGATGTGGCTTCCGGTCGCGCGATTACCTGCTTCCGTTTAAATACTTTAAGTATGATACATGAAATATGTCGAATCGTTGCCAGGCCGCAAATTTTTCTTTTTGCGCTATGCGAGTTCAAGCGAGCAGCATGTATTGGTCTTTTCACTGCGGAACAATCGCGATTTATCGCGTGTTCTCGCAATTAACTAAAGACCCGGATTTAATGCGTTCGACAGCCAAGTGACTAATTGGCTTGTTCCGCCATGATGTTTGTATCGATAAAATGAATTCATACTAGCATAATATTAATTTGAATTACATTTAGAAATTTTCTTAAAATACTTGACATTTATATTAATAATGATTCAATAAAATATAATCGCTTATTTGCTATAATAACGACATAATTAAAAATTATTATGTTGCTTGTAAAGAAAAAGTAGAAATATAAAGAAAGATCATACTTTAACATACTTTTATTTTTCTATAATCAGTACATTCTATAATTATTATGGTAAAATTGCGTTTTAAAATTAATGTTTAAAAAATTTTTAACGATTCAAAATATTCAAACTTATTTTCTAAATTCTAAATAATTCTAAATTAAAAAATTTTGTTTTTTGAATGGTATCATTGTAACAAATGAGCGATATGTAGAGCGATATGTTTTCAGAATTTTTTAGAAGTATATCCATGTTAATTTTGCGACATAAAATTATTATGCTTTATGATTAATTATGTTATTTCAAACATAATCCATTATTCAAGAACGCTTATAATTACTTTTAATATTAAATACATATAGCTGATATCTCATGAATATAAGGATTGTTTCATCAAAATTTATTTAGCTAATCTATTATCTAATTCGCATTCAGCATGACATTAACTTTAAGCTATAATATGCAGTTGTGTATTATACGAGGATATCTAAAATCAATTGTAAGTTAAAAATAGCACACTCAAGAATAGAAATGGACAACTAAATAAGTTTAGCGCAGAGGCTAATAGTCGATAACCGCCATACGTCAGATCGATAAACATAAAAGAAAATGCTGCCTGCAAATACATAGCAGGAATGTTAATGAATAAATAACCCAAAGGCGGATATACGTTACGATTTTATTTTATGGCACAGTATTTCATCTTCACTCCGTTAACAGCTTGTCATTTCCCTGGGATAACCCAGTTTACGATCAAACCTGCATTATGACGATCAATCAGAATTTGCAGGTACAATATCGCGAATTATCCGTATAATTTCATAACGCTACGATGTCGGACGTGCATAGCAATGTCTAAAGCGGACTAATTGCGAAATCGGTTCTAAGTAAGATTTATACGTGCTCATAAAAGAGCTTTTCTCAGAACTTATTTCATTTCTTTCTGTCAATACGATCTTCTTTATCTCAATGTGTCGTAAAACTCATTACGTATAATCATATATCATTGCCAGTGATTGTTTGCCAACTAATCACAATTTACTATATGTGTATGATTTTTCTTTTAGATTTGTATTTGTTTACCAAACTTCATTATTTTAAGAAGGTTATAAGAGCATAAAACACATATATTAATATTTACGCTTTGAACAAACTACATGCATATAAAAGTTGTGTTCATAATATTCTGTTTTTATTGAACAACACATTTTTATAGACCATTATTTTACTTATTATTACATTTATTGTTATAAACAAAAATTTTTTAAATAATAATAAAAATCTAAATTTTTTTTGTATAAGTACTTTAAGTATGAAAAATGACTTATGCATAGTTTCATTGAGATTTACCATTTAGTAACAAATAAATATTTTGTTTTTTATTTATTTATTGAACAACTAATGTCTGCATTTCAATGTAGCTTTACATAAATATTTGTGAATTCAAAATGTACTTATATAAACAAAATTGAGAAAATTTTGATCATTATTTTATAACACATTTTTATATATTGCTATTAGAGTATAAATTTAAAAAATATTAAGGATAACATCCGATCGAGTAAATATAAAAAGTAAAGAGTACCAAGAATCGATTAAAGTTAGATGTTTCGAATAATATAATATTCTTGGTTTATGAATTTCATTTATCTTAGATTGTGTGCCGAAACGTTCACATTTTTAAACATAATCAATCTGAGACGTTAATAATAGCGAACCAAAACATTCGGTCATTCGTGCACATATATTCCCACATGTAATCCCCCTCTCCCCTTAATTTAAATAAACAACTTTTATTGCGAAAATATTATCTTAGCCAGAATTTGAACCTGGGACCTTATCGACTTTCTGGGACGAGTGTCTAAAAAATTTTATTTTTTATTGAAATAACTTTTAATCCAGATGGTAAACTGTCGCTGATTTTTTAGATTAGTTTTAAATGCAATTTAGACTAATCTGTAATTTTTTTCAAGTAATTTTTAACATATTGCCTTACAACCTGCTTAAGTGACGACTTATAAGTTTCATGATACGACCATCAAATTGTGAAATTCACATTTTAAGCGAAAATATTTTTTCATGAATTTGTCGTCGTTGAGACTTTTTTTATAGAACCTCATCTTTCAAATTATCGGTGAAAGTTTTTGTTGAAGACATTTTCATTCGCTTATAAATCATTTTTGTAAATATTTTTGTTCTCTTTTGGCTCTAAAATTAAACAAGTTTCGTTTTAAGCGAAAAACTCTAAATTATCGTTTGATATTCTCTTATTTATATGAAGTGTTTAATTTAGTAGCATAACATATTTATCGTTCGTTTTGCATTTAAAATGAAGCTTATTTTGTAGTCGGCACTAGAGCTTTGCTACAATAAAAAATCTTTTATAATAATGAATACCTGGTTCGAAATAATAAGTTTGTGTTTCACCAATATTTATACGAATTTTAATTAAATGTTTAAATAGCATTTGACCGCGCGAAGCATTATTTCTGTCTCGCTCTGCACGAAATGTTTCATTAGCAGTGTATTTCCTAATTACCGTTAACTTTATTTCTACTCCGTGCGCGAAACGAGCTGCCGCAAAATCATTGCATTTTATCACGGTTAAAATGTCCTTTAATGTCGCAATATAAAACAGCCGCAGGATAATTGATGCATGGATTCTGGCGTGTACATCAGAGAGATAGAGATAGAGAGAGGAAAGAGGGGGAGGAGAAAAGGGGGGGGGAGAGGGATATGAACGAACCCTGTACCGAGGCATGCATTACAAAGGACGTGTAATTTATTGTTAAAGGGGTGGACAAGGCGTACGATGCTTAGGGATGCTTGGACGAACGACGGTGGGAAAGGCTGGTGGAGATGGTGGTCCAGGTTGGGCGGATTGCTGGCGATGGCGGCAGCCATATCCTGTCTCGTTGCCCCGTTTCCGGGCGCCTCGGCCAATCCGGAAGCGAAGCGTCTCTACGATGACCTGCTGTCGAACTACAACCGCCTCATCCGCCCTGTTGGCAACAACAGCGATCGCCTCACTGTCAAAATGGGACTACGCCTCTCCCAGCTCATCGACGTCGTGAGTAGACCCCACTTAACCCATTATCCTATCGTATATGTGTGTGAATAGCGTTACTCTATATAGAGGGCTTGCGTCCCCGGGACGAATGCCAGTATGTAGAGCAAGAGTACTTGATTGTGAAATAGTCCAATGTGTTTCATCGATTGGGTCGAGCCAGAGGGAAACGATATCGGGCTGTATTGTTTCGTTAACGAAGTCGGTAAAGCATCAGGTATTACCAGTAGTGATGGGTTTTAAGTATGAATAAAATTCGCACTTCATTCTCTTTCTTTCTCTTCGTTTTTTTTTTTGCGATTTTCGTATCATTTGAAATTAAAATTAAAAATATTGGATTATATTTTAAGTTGTTACATACACACGCGTGTTATCATGGAAAATATTTCTTCGATTCCAACACTGTGCTTTCGAGAGATATAATAATTTAGAACAAACCTCTTAACTTATAATATCTAAAATTTAATAGCGTACAATTTTCGTATGAGGTTTTAGTAAAGTATGTCTTATATCAATTTCCTAACCGCTCAATTTGTATGATTTGCATCGTACTATGCTATACTATTTTCGCAATATTGATGTGTGTGGATGCTACAGATAGGAAACAATGTAATGCTCGAGGCTCACTTTCAATTATTATTTGGAACATTCCATTTGCGTAAATCAAATTAGAAGTTCCAATTATCATTGTGCATTGTTAATTAAATTGATCAAACTGTTTATCTTAATGAGATTTATAATATAAAAAATAAAATATTTTATAATTATTTACTCTTTTTCTATTAAAATATTATAAAAATTATAAAAAAATTATAAAATTATAAAATTATAAAAAAATATTTATAGTTTTTTTTTTTTTATTTGTACATTTTAATTATTGCGAAAGATAATTTATTATGATATAAAATAAAATACATTCCATTAATAATGTTATTAAAGTTTAATTTATATGATCAAACAGTTAATAATAAGCTTAAACAATAAAATAAAATAAAATAAGCTTAAAATCAATTTATTAAAATTGTTACGTGATTACATACTTTACGAAATACTAAAACACTATAGAAATCAACTCATGTCGCATAAATATGAAAATTATGATTTGCGATATTCTAACAGGAGAGTTAAGTTGTTAATCCGAATATACTATAACGATCTTACTGAGTAATGTGCTTTGGAAAATCATCACTCTTTTATTACAGACAATAATCAGAACTCGACTTTGATTCTTATTTCAATCCAGTCGCATTCAATATACAAAGTGTTCAAAATACGTCGCGACCAATCGTTCGTGTCGGAAATAAATATAAACTTTCGTATACGTAAACGATCGTGATGACTCGCAAGTCGGTAATGGAATATAATGATTATTTCATTCTACGTATTTATTCTATGTTTCTCAACATGCGTGAAGAACAGAGCCGATTCAGGAGGAAAGGATTCAGGCGCTTCCGCCTGTCGTCCCAAGACATAAAGCCACGTTCTCTTCTTGATAGCAATAAACATCCTTCTAGGTGGATGGGTATATCTTGCTCGTGTGGGATTATCTATTCGATTCTTCTGCCAATGTAAAAGATCATCTTAGGCACCAACCAGTTTGTTTGCTTCAAACCTCCAGATCTTCGATATATTCTCTTTTAATTTCTCAATATTCATTGATTCCGTTTGTCTTCGACATTCCCTCTTCACACAATACTCAACTTTCTCGTCATTATTTTCTTTCCTTTATGGCTATTCGCTAACTCTACAAAATGTAGGATATAAATAAATATGTATTAATGAGACATACTGAAAATCATATCTGCGTAAAATAGACTTTTATTTTCTCAAAATCGCAAATAGTGTAAGGGTATTTCGAGTATTCATTTTGACATTTTCGTCCATGATGTTATACGTCTGCCTGGAAAGACACTTGTTTATATATGTATGCGTGTCTCTCTCTCTCTCTCTCTCTCTCTCTCTCTCTCTGCGCGCGCGCGTGTGTGTGCGCGTGTGTGCGTGTGTGTGTGCGCGCGTGTGTGCGTGTGCGTATGTGCATGTGTGTGTGCGTGGAATACAGGTTCTGTGCTAGATGACCGATAACGGTCGTCCGCGTACTTGCGGTGATAAGTTGGATTCCGAGAGTTCCTCTGCCGGAAACGGAACTAATTTACAAGCGAAGGGATTCATGGCACTCGAACTATTAATTGCCATAATCTGATCGTCAGTAATCAATCGCGTCTCGGCGAGGAACGCTCGAAACTAAACATATACGCACGCACACATACACGCAGTGATGCACTCCTCGGTCGATCGATGTGTTAGAATTACGTTGATTGTCCCCGTTCCCCGCATTGTCTCCATCGGTTATTACATTCGAGTTACATGCCCGCGACTCGATCTGAATTTCAGCAGTAATTACCTCGATCATGGATCTCTATCGACTAATACATGCTTCAGTCTAAACCATAATTAATTTGTTATCGGCTGCTATCGGCGCACCTACTGTCGCACGTTATCGACATAGGGTTCAGGCCACACGTTGGACGCAATTTTGATACCGATGATTGTTGCTTTCGTTAAAAAACAATAAGCAGCGCTTATAGACAGTTTCGCGGAATCTTAAAAATGTGATGTTGCTGCCATTTAATGAATCAAATTAATTCTGCTTATTTTTGCAAATTTAAGAAAAAATCATATTACAGTCAACACATATACATACATACACGTCTAAATTTATGGATCAATTTCACCAAACGCCATACTTTATCCGCCGATTTGATGTTGCCAACTGAAAACTCATCATCTCTAATTTAATTTCGAAAGTATGTATTTGTAAAAAATAATTAAATATATTTACATTTCGTTTTATTTATTATCTCCACACAACACTTTTTCTTTACTATTACTAACAAGAATAAATTAGAAAGACAGATTTTAAGTTTTACTGTTGGCTTCTGATGAAGTTAATCGACGGATAAGCTTAATTAGCATTGGTGAAACTGGTCCTATAAAAAATTGGTAGGATGTTAATCTAAAATTGGTATAATGTTGCTGTCATTTAATTAATTTCTGCCAATTTAAAAAAAATCGTTTAATAATCATGCTTAAATTTTGGACTTGATCAAATATAATGATATTATATATACAAAGGCCATTTGAAAAGTTTTGAGCTTCAACATGGCATTATTTGTCAAAACCATTTTGATACTACAATCGTACATTTGAAAGATACTCATGAAAATTGTAGCCATTTTGGACACTCAGTTGTTGTTTGATAGTTTATGCCAGTTGATGTTAGTGTTTTTGTTTGATGAAAATCTTTGTCTTCGGAGCCAAATTTTGAGTCTTGGAAACAGGAAAAATTGTTGGGAGTAAGATCTGGTGAATACGGGTGAATCAATCAATTCGAACTTTAATTCGTAAATTTTTGTCATGGCGACTGCCGATATTCAATTTTTTCCATTTTTACAAAAACACTAACATCAATAGTAAATGATTGTCAAACAACAACTGAGTGTCCAAAATGGCTACAATTTCACAGGTATCTTTCAAAACATGTACGATTGTAGTACCAAAATGGTTTTGACGAATAATTTTCATGTTGAAGTTCAAAACTTTTTAAACGACCCTCATATATAATATTTATACTATATTTTATATCATCTCTGTTATATAGTATTGTTTTTAAGATAACAGACTTTATTTATTCAAAGACTTTATTCAACAAATTTAAAATAGAAGTAACATTAATTTAAAAAACGTTTCAGATAAAAATATACGACTATCAAGTGATTAAATGTATTTATTTCCTACTGCTATATTTTATTATTTAAACATCAAGTAAAACTTTCAACATTCTCAAAAGCTTTAATACTCACTTGCAATTTTAAAAATTTTATGAAAGCTTGTGCAATTCCGCTTTTCGAGATCTCGTTACTGTTGCGCGAATGCAATAATTGTCGAACGCGAAATAGCTCGTTTGGTATAACGGTTGCCCGTCTACAATGTTTATGAATCACTCAAAACTATCGCACTCGGTTGCATGTAACTTTTCACCGATTGAAAATCCCGTTGCGAAGCTAGTAAATAGTGATTACTGCGGCGGTACGTGCAACGAACTCATTCACTGTACATACACACGTTCGTAGAATTTACGAAACATTTGCTCTGGTTGATCGGATTTCACTAGCGAAGATAGTGGGAAAAGTAACGAACGTGGACTTTGGGGATCACGTTATCTAAAGCAGTTGCAATACCGGAAGCCGATATTTGATCGATATTTGATCGATACTTACATCGAATATCACACGTTTTCTGTCTCATGTAACGACACTTGCTATGCGATGGCCAACATCCCTTTTCACGCCAGCGGTTCGACAAAAGCTGCAAAATTCGATCGATAGTCGGAGGCTAACTGGCTGATTGTTTCTTCACATAAGGCTGTATCAGTTTACCGCGAGTGAGAGAAATAGGAGTATGCAGTGGAGAGAGGAAATGAAAACATTCATTTAATTATCAGAGTCACATCTCAACATTCTAACGGTATCAACTAACAATGGGTTCTTTGCATTGGCATTTTAGACATACACTTGATATAGATCTACAGTCAGTTATATTTTCTTATGATCGTTATCGAAATTATTAGTTGTCGCGTACGTAAGAATGTGCTTCATCAAAATGAAAAATACAATAATATACAATAATTCATGTGCAACTCCGACGAGAGGAAAATATAAGGAAAA
>Ga0157363_1005172_pt1 | contig 12137 bp, 6 predicted proteins | sample AttsexASBM1_FD_111477 | JGI IMG/M metagenome (GOLD analysis project Ga0157363, IMG submission 111477) | Fungus gardens microbial communities from leaf cutter ant in Ribeirão Preto, State of São Paulo, Brazil - Atta sexdens ASBM1 | ecosystem: Host-associated > Fungi > Mycelium > Unclassified ...
AAAAACGGAAAAACAAATCATTATTTTTGTTAACTTTATAGCACGACATTTGATATAAAATAAAATAAGATATTTTATAAATATATAATTACACTTTATTACAAATCACAAAATAAAATAATACGTTGTTCATTTATATGATAACAGCAATCATTAACACGTTAAATGTCGCACGAATTTCAATTAATTTTGTAATATATGTCATGTTACAGAAGTAAAGCTATTTTGCAAATATTACCTCATTATCTCATTTAATTGGCTGTTTAATAATGATAACTCATATACCTCCGTAAATACTGATTAGTTATATTTTATACATAGATACATCATAATGTTGGATCACTGATAACCTCTAGCATTTAGAATGTCGAATCTTGTTTTATGTTCAACATTTACTATTCCTGACACGTGGGATCTGACACCGTTATCTATATTCTAGAATATTCTTATGTGCAGAATGCGACTGCGTCCTACATTGTCTTACGCCTTACGACTTACATCTTTTTCCGCTTAAGACATCCGAAGTATGAAAATGGTAGTTGCGACCGTAGAATCTCCTTGAAATTCGGCACCGACGAGGGGGATCGTCGGAACAAGCACGTGCTCTCCGCGATATCGATGACAAACGACCCGGATTGGTATCGGAGAGCCGATGATCCGTCTCGTCACCACGGACTTTGGTAGCACGCGCGCACATCAACACGCACAGATTCTTATCTTCTCCGACTGCACTGGACGTTTCAGTCGCAAACGCGTCTCCGCCTGGTCCGTTTTCTCAGGCACTTGCACGCGCACTTGTTCCTCATTTGTTCAACACTTCCGGCACCATGGGCCACCCTCGTAATCACCGCCGCCGTCGCCGCCGCTGCCGGTTTTACGAGTCATTAAAAGTACGACAACTTACTCGTGCTTATCGAAACGCGAGTTATTATTATTTTTGTTTTTATAATTTTTATTAATTGCGTGTCGAATGAGAATTATCATAAAATATTATTTAAAACATGGTGAAATTATATTAGAAGCTAAATATTTAGAAGATAATTGCGCTGGACGTTTAGGCTTTGTCGAGATCTGTAAATAATCTATAAATAATTTGTTTTTTTTTTCCAGACGGCTTAAACGATCTCATTTAGACAAAAAGGCAGTGGAACGAGTATTGGACACGCGCTCGAGATATACCGGTAAGTAGGTTATCTTTTGTCCCAATAATAATAGCTCATCTATTATGTCACCTTGCTCTCAACTTTTCGGTTTCTTCACGTCACAAAAAACAATGGTTACGTTGCTGATCTGCCCGGTCGTTTTTTTCTTCGTTTCTTTGCGAAACACCTTGGTAACGCGCAAGAGTTATCACCGATCGTGATTCTGTGGAAAACTTAGTCGTCCAGGATTCGTGATGACTTTTCTTCACGTCGATCTGATTTTTATTTCGTATAAACGCTATTTATCATTGCTTTCTATTTCGATCAGCGATCATTGTCTATACAAGTTCTACGAGAGAGACAAAGATCCTTACAATCTCGAAATACTTGACGCGAGAGTGATCAGATCGATCAATGCGGAATGCAGAGCCGATTTGCCGGGCATGCACTCGATCGCTTCATATCAAATCGATATCGAGTTCGTGCAGATAACGCTTAATTCATTACATTAATGTTATCTCTGACTATCACGTGACGAGTCTTCTCCGTGGATCAATAATACTGCATGATCATTTAATTAATTTAGTATGATTCTGCGATCGGCATCATTTGTTTGAAGAGACAACTAATTTTCTTTTATTTGCTGTTTATGAATCTCTCGTAATGCTTCGCAAGATTTCAATTTTTCCAGATCTGCATTCGAATATAACAAAATATCGATAACCGAAAGTTGCCAAGGCTCATAAATTTATTTTTCTTTTTTTCTTCCCTTTTCGTAAAATTTCTTGCGATTACATTTAGGACGCACATGTATTGTGCGTGGATTCTCCGCTGTATATGATTATATATATGCGTGATTATTCATTCGATTGCGTATGTGCGTAGATCAAAATGGCAGTCGCAATCGAACAGTAATTATAGATAACACAATCACTCTTTTATTTTAATATGCGACTTGTTTAACAGGAAATCACACATACTTGATCACGGTTACCAAACTGCTCTAATAGACAATTTTTGAAATTGTTTTCTTAAATATCAGGTAAATAATCAAAATCGTTACTAAGCATGGCTCGGTTTCACAACAGTCATATTTTGATGTCAAAATAATCGATGTCTCTTGCTTTCTCATATATACATAAGTGCAAATTGGCCGCGATTGATAGATCAGTTCTGTTTGTTTTTCCTTCAAAAAATGGCAGTGACTCGTTAAATTCGGAAGCGGCAGTGTTTTGTGTGACAAATGGTGTTCGTGTTCATCATCGTGGTCTCTTCCAGTATCTTCTTTCATTGGACTCGCGCGCTGTTTCGGGGACACGCGGCCCGTCGCGCATGCCCGACCCGGAAAGGGTCCGCGTGTGACTTTGGCCGTGGTCGTCGAGCTTGTTCGTGGGGAGAAGAAATCACGCGGCAGCGCGGGCAAGGCAAGAGCTTTCGATCGGCGCGCTTAGGTTCGTTACTTGGTTAATTGGCAGTGCTTCCGTTTTGAGATCGGAATGGCGGTGGGTCGGTGATAGCTGTAGTTGTCACGTTGCTGGCGTGCGTTTGGACGACATCATACACCATCGATTTAATGATGCACATGGGGTATTAGTCCACACATCGTAGGTGGTTAGTCCATAATCTATAATCTAAATGCACATGGCGTAGTGTTCTTCGAGTGTTCGGCGAGATTTACGTAAATGGTAGCGAAAGAGAAAGATCACGCAATAAAGACTTAAGGGACGAAGAGAGAGAGAGAGAGAAAGAGAGAGAGAGAGAGAGAGAGGGGCAGAATCGCGGCGTTGAATATTCTTGCTCGATGGCACTTCCGGTTCGAGAGTTCGCATACTTTCTCTCCGAGAGCGACGCGAGCGAACCGACCGCGACGCGAGTATTTTCCTATCGCGACTAAGTAGCGACCGATCGATTCGTTCTCTATCTTAAATGAATGTCCAAAATCTGGTTGCGATACTTGCGATGCAAGGAAAGCGCGTCGACGATTTCCGATTCGCTAATCAATTGTCGATGGATAATCGACATTCGCGGATAAAGCCTGCAGCGTCGCGTTCCCGCGCGGGATCCTCTTCGAGATCCTTTAATAATAAGCCTTGTTAGAGGTTAAAATATCGCGGGACGACGATCGCGTGTCGGGGGCAACGTCCTCGTTCGCAGACGACAATTCTAGAAATGTCCGAGTCGATTTCTCGCGTCTCTCCTCTCAGCGATTTAAACGCTTTTTCTTGCTCCAGGCTCCACCTCGTGCACCACCCCCTACTTGGCCGACCTTCCGAATTGATGCGCGGTACTCCGTGACCTCCGTGGAAAAAGTGGAACAGGGGATTTGGCCGGGTCGGTGTGCGAACGTCACACTCGGGTGGCGCGCCGAAATCGAGCGGCAGGTCGGTGTCGTAGGTCATGCACACGCACATGTATGTACACTGATACATATATACGGACGGACGAGTAAGACGTCTGCTTATACTGCCTCTCGCGGGACCAGCCAGCTTCCGGTTCTCTCTCTCTCTCTCTCTCTCTCTCTCTTCCTTTTCCTCTCGATACACGTGTACACGTGGGGATTCACACGGCGGGCTCGAGCGTGCGCATGTCGCGGATCGAAATTTCACGCGGTACCAATTGTTGTCACGTTGTCCGCACACATCACTGGATTCACCACCACTTGGATCCGTCTCGCTCTCGCGAGGTCCAGATTCTTCGGTGCGCTCCTCCAGTTTCTTGAGTTTCTTCGGTGCGATCCGACAGTCGCGCGCGTCTTCTTCGTCCTCGTCGCCTTCGAGCCGCGTGCATACGTCGTCGCGAGGACGACGCGTCGTTTGTACGCGTGTGCGCCGCGTGTGTGTGTCCGCGCGTGTACGCGCGCGAGCATGAAACGTTTGTCACCGCCGTCGTGCCGAGAGGAGGTCGGTAAAACCGTCGACTATGTGTCGAGCTTCGAGTTGGCTTCGACAAAGTAGGGCGACGACTGGGACAGCGGCCACGGGCACCGGCGCTGCCTCGCTCGCGCTCACCGACGACGAGCGAGAACCCGCGGCGCGCCGTGCGGTGGAGGAGCCGTGGAAGTGGAAGAGAGAACCCTCCTCGTAAAACAGCAGCAACCGCGTTGCGCTCTACGTTCTCCAGTAGGGGAACTTCTGACACCACACCACACCGCGCTGCGCCACCACCGCTGCAACAAGCCACGCCGCAATCCACATCCGAGTCGAGCCGTTCGCATTGTAACTCTCTATCTCTATCACACTCATACTATTCATGCGCGTCAAACGGAAAAGAGCGTCGCTGCACTTGAGCGAGAAGAAATAATCGCGACATAAATATCTAATACATATCATCTTTCATCATATATATATATATTGTACATGTATATTGGAGCACAAATGTTTTATGCTCCTAACTAAATACCAATACGTTCAGCGAACACAACGGTTGAATCAAATGATACTTGCTTCTATGGATATATTCTTCTTGATTTATCATGGATCTGTTCCAATCGTGGATTTATTCCAGGCATAATTATTGAGCATTCATGCATTCGTCATGCTGAACGCATTATGCCGAATATCATTGAATGTTCCATAAAATATGGAATATTTCTTATATCATTAACTGTGTGTGAATATTCAGTTTTTCAAAATTTAAGTTGATAATGAGTTATTCTCATTATAGATTATTTTGAGAATCCATTGATTTTTCTAGTTATATTTTGTCTACAGTTACAATTTGTAATTTAGATTTCCTGAAGAAACTTGTCGATATTTGCAATTTAAATACTATGTTTTAACTTCCGTGACCTTCTTCCCCCTTCGGAGTAACGCAGATGATGTTCCATTTTCGCGGTCAGCTGACTGGCGCTCGCTCGATTATAGAGCCGTTCGATAAAACTGCGAGATATTTCGATAAAATACTTCGGATACCTCTCACAAATTAATCATAAAATAGAAAATAAAGATGAACACAATCTCAATTATTTGGTTTAAAAAATCGATTAGGATAACTCCGGTATATATACTTATCAAAAACTTAATTTATTAAGTATTATTTACTATGTTTAAAGTAAACGAACTATATCAGTAAAAACTTGCTATCTACTACTATGAAAAAAATAGAAATCTGAAATATTTATTTTTTTTGAAACCCTTGCATTTTTACCGTATATTCCATAGAGATGAAATATATGGCTACTCACAGAAAGAGAGAGGATATGTATCATGAAAAATTTATAAATAATGCATATAAATAAGATGTAAAATGATACAATAACTTATAAAATATATATATAAAGTTTTATTAAAAAATAAGAATGATAAATATGTATATGAAATAATAAATAATAATTACAATCTTTCTATATGTTACAAGTGTTATGACATGACAGGTCACATTTCATATAATATGCTTATTGCGTTTAGTGCACTAAATTCAATCTGTGCACTTTATATACTTTGGGCATAAATCCCACTCACTAAAAATCCCAAACGGTGGGATATACAAGATAATAAATTAAACAAAGAATACGAAAGCAAAGCACTTGTATTTTGCTATACAACATGCTTTACTATTCCACTACACATATATATCACAAAATAACCACTAAGTCTTTTACACGTCCTACAGTGATTATTTTATGTAGATTATAATTTATGGCGTTACTTTATTACAATGACAAATCGATTCAATTCACAATAATTTTATTAATATTAACAGTAAGAAAAACTGAAATCATAACACAATATTAATATAACATAAAGTCATGTAACAGAGTAGTTGCGGGAAAATTACCTCTACTCCTTCTATTTTTTCTGACTTCTGCGGCGTATTTGCCAGAGTTACCCTATATTTAACTATAAATTGTATTTCTACAATACAATCGAGATGTAGACAATATAATCTTGTCTCCTGTCGACCTTCAAGACTAAAAAATAATCCATTAAATGATTGAATAATCGATTATTAATAATCGATTTCTAGGAAATAAAATATGTTATATAAACTGGCCATTGAATTTTTTATTTATTTAGTAATAATTATCTTAATAATAACTTTTACACATATGTGCGTTTTTGAATTTACACCAATTCTTTTTAATAAATTTTGGTAATTTTTTTGCAAATAAATTTAGAATAACAACATGACATTTATTTACAAATGATTTCAAAAATTTACTTTTATTGTATGTAATATAGAGGACGTCATTTTATTTAACGTATTTAAATATCTCCTCATGATTCATGATATTAAAATTTTATTTGATATTTTGACGCTAATAATTCCATATGTGAAATGCATTTCTATGCATGTGCATATTTCTATCGTTAATAAAATGTTTACGATGCTTATCCTATTTTTATATCTTTTATATAAGTTATTACTGCTTATTAAAGAATTTTCGATTGAGATTTTAATTTTAAAAGACTATTCTGTACATTTCTCAAACTCATTTATTTTGCAATGAACAAGTTTATAATAATATTTCAATATTTATAAAACAAAACGGATTTTTGAGATTATTAAAATTAATCTTTTATATATTTTTTATGCCATTTATTATTTACGTATTAACAATAGAACAAGGAATAAGTTATGTTCAGGACGTTTGGAGAGTACAAATACTTTCTTGCGACCCTTTAATTTGTGCTTAAAATTTCTTTGCCAATTCATCTCTTGTCAACGGGCATAAAGAAATTTGTTTAAAAAAAGAATTTGGCCGTTGTGTTTAAAAGAGAAAGCCACATGCTCGTGCGGAGTAATATACTCACCCATGACAACTGCTTTTGTTATTCTTTTACGGTCTAGGTCACGATGTTTGATAACCGAAAAACTTTCACCATTCGAATTACGTTTTACGTGGCCACGATCATCATATGATTTTCTCGTGGCATGTGTCTCCAAACACAATAAAATTTCTTGATCTTGATCTTTCCGACCAATGCGTTGCGCAAGAACCATTGAAATTGTATTTGCTCAAAAACAGTCCGTCGAGATCTCACCTTCAGATATTGTGCACGCGCTTTTTGGATGTGCTTTACATAGTATAGAGATGGCTTTTGTCAAAATGGGATTGATTGTCAAAATGCTTATAACTCAAACAGGACATGGCAGAAAAATCTTTTTTTCTTTTACCGTAGATTGCTGACATAATATTAATTTGTGTAAAATGATTTGCACCAAAAGCATTGTATTATGTATTGCATATTATTTATAACGACTTTTAAAAAAATGAAGTTGCTGAGATTTTTCTTATCACTGATTTTGTTATCTAATAAGTCTTTGGCATTATTAATTGTAATACCTTGTATTCATAGAAAATGACATGTCTTAGAAAATCTTTGCTACAATTAATTAATTATTATCCTGACAAAGTTTGTAAATACAATCTCTTTTATTAAAAATGTGGGATAGATCAAATTGACTAAAATGAGACGAAGTTAGGTGACAATTATTTTAATATCTTTAGAGAACACATTTTTAGAAAATATATTTACATATATATTTCATATAATATATGTGTTTTTCATTTTTCATATAGAAACAAATCATGTATATAGTTATTTTATGATTAAAATAACTATTTTATTTGTATTAATACCATAATCATTTATTTCTCAAAATATAGAATCGATATTAAAATAAAAATAGTATTTTTTATATGTGTAGCCCATAACAAATATGCTATGCCAATCTTAGAATGTGACAATCAACTCAAAACACGATTATCACCCCATTTTCACAAAATTATTTAAAATTCAATAACTTATTTTTATCACATATATGATGAATTCATAAGCAATATTTTTTTAACATCTAAAGAATGTAAGTACATTATGACATACATAATATTTCAAAATCAAGCATTCACTTTTTTCTAAAAATTACTAATCAAAAACTATGACAACCAGCCCCGATCTCCCCTGGTGATCCGTTTGCAATCGTCTTTACGAAACAAAGTCGTGGTCTAGAATAAAACAGATCGACACAGAATAACATACAAAATGCGAAATACGTGCATAGAGCTAGATATATCGCTGTAACGATGATAATATTTCATTTTGCGAATATTTTCCTAAGAAGCATTTTTCTAAAATAGCATAACGTATCTAGTAAGAGTTTAACATATCAGAAATACATATAATATATAAAAATCTATTTAGAATTTAGATTTTTTAATAAATTTGAAAAATTTTTATTTAATCATCAGGGAAATTAATGTAAACATTTAAAATATGCGTCGCTATATTAATCCGATTGATACGATGATATGAGAAAAATGATACATTAATGCATCTTATATTTTTATATAACTCCTTAGAATATTCATAATAATGTGAAAATTGAATTGTAAAAATCTTTCATTTGATATTTCAATAATAAACATTGAAAAATCTTTTATTAAATTATCAAGAGGTAACATATATTATATTTGTCATAATTCTGTTTTTTAATTATTTGCAGTTGCTATCTGTAATTATTTTCTTAGCTCCAAATATAGATATTTCGAAAAGGTAATAGTATCGATTAATTCTGTTAATATCTCTCGATCTTGTATAATGGCATTGATCTCACGAAGGCCAACTAATGATAAATCAGTTAACCGCGTTAAAGAAAGGCAAGTATTATCGAATGCTTAATTTCATGAATTTCTCAGCTATACGCATAATATACCGTATCGTAAAGAAAGAAGAAATAATTTACGCGGCAGTAAGATTCGTCATCGGTCAGAACGAGATTTACAATCGAACATTCTTTTTTCTCAAGGACTCGAACGAATGTAGTCTTCTGCGAAATGAAATCGAGTCCTTGCTTTCGAGTTTTCCACGGAGGACAGTTCTGCCGATAGGTCCTGCCACGAAATACTCGACGAAGGCCGGCTGCTAAGATAACTCCTTGGAGCTCTCTCGTGAAACTGCAAGAATTCTAGGCGATGCTGCCCTGACCTCAAAAAGTACTAGGCACTTTTCTCTTTCTTTGTCGCTCTATAATTGCCGTAATTACGCTTGCTCGTAGATAAGTCTGTCGAAGCAATTGTAGAGTTAAGTCAAATATAGACGAAAATTTATTTTCACGTCTTTTTTTGTATACCGTATTGCATACCTTGTTCCTCTTTGTTTTCTTTTTTTTTTTTTATAAAACTATCCTTGTTGATTTTTAATTAATTTTTTTTATTGAATAACTGATGAATTCTGATATTATTTAGTATGACTCACGTCTGAAAGATAATTTTATCTACAGAGTGATGCACGAAATGTCATTTCATTTAATTATCTAATTTTCAGATTTTGATAATTAATTCTGTACCAGTTCAGATCAATTTCGTCAAAAATAGTGTGTAGTAAATCAAATAATGACATGCGCTATCCTGTATATATCCCCAAAGCATATGAATTAGAAAAATAATTTGTTTCGACAGTTATAACTTTAACATTAATTTTTTACATTTATTTTTCTTCATATTTTGTTATTCTATTTTACATTACATATTACCATTTAATTATACATATTTATAATTAAGTTACATTGCATTTATAATTACTAATTAACCTGATTATTTTTATTCTTTTATTTTCTGCATTCGCAAGCATCTTTAAGTTACTTCAAATATTTTATTCTTTCATAAAAAAATCATTTTATTGTAGATATGTACTTAAAAATAATTCACTTAAAATAAATCATTAAAAAAAATTGCGCTTGTGTTTACGATTTTAATCACAATTATAGCGAAATGTTACGCGGCCAAATGGGCGAGGAGTTCTAATGCCTAATTGATGACCTTTTTGTGCGCTGCCATTGGTAATAGAGCTCGGGTCGTTCGCTTGATTTCTTCGTCGTTTCGGCACTGATTAACTATTGTTCATTATCTTGCAGAGAAGCAGTCTATTTCCGGTGCTAAATATTTTCGTTGTTATTGAATACCGCTAATACCTATCATTGTCATCGTTTCGTTCCGAGAAGACATACCGTTCTTCTCTCTTCGTCACAGGAAGTGTGTCAGTCATTCGGTTCCGCTATTAGTGGTAGCACTTGTATTAGGCGGGAGAAAACAGAAATTATGTGCTCTTAAAATCCTTAATGAACCTCTTTTTCATCCTCGTTAGACAGCCGCAATGGTACATAATCGCGGACATTGTCTCGAGATTACGTTCAGGATTATTCAACTTTCTTCTTTTAACCGTTAGTTATTGTACAAAATCTGATTGTAATGTAAATATATCATAAAGCGTGAGTATACTAGATTATACCAGGAAGAATGCACAATTTGATCTCAATTATAAACTCGGGCCGAACCCGCGAGAATTTCGGTAAACATTTGTTACGCTGCTCGACAAAAAACAATGAAAGTTAGCCGAAATACTCGAGATTTAGCTCGAGTTTCGGCTCGATAGTCTGGACGAATTCTTAGAAGGAAAGAATTAGGATCTAAACGAAATAATATAATTTAAGCTACAATTCAATTTTAATGAAATAAATAAATTGATTTAATTTAAATTAATGCAAAAGTTAATGCAGAATAGTTTGTATGTTTTAACAGTACCAACGTAATAAATTCCGGGTGTATTTATCGATTATAATCGTGATTATATCACCATAAGAATATTGATGATAGCGAAAGTAGAAGAAAGTTCGCCTGATCAAACTGAAAAGGTTCGTCCGATGAGACCGTGCGACACTTGTTTCGTGGGAAGACAGAGCTATGGTATATATACGGGCGTTTCACTCTCGACGAGCCGCTTGGATAACGGGCCTCTTCACTGGCAGCGTCGGTGGCGGAGGCGGAGGTACCACAGCGAGAAAGAAGGGAAAGTAGTTCTGTAAGTCAGTGGGGCTTGCGGTACCCTGCACACGGACATTCAACGGTTTTAAAGTGATGGACTCGGGCCTGCCGCGATCGACCGAGTAATCCCTCGTCGCGTGCAACGGTAATTTGGAGGAATCGCTTTTCCGAACGTATTTTCGAACAATCGAAAAATTGGTTTTTCTGAATCACTTTAATGTCCATTTTTATCAACGTTTTGTTAACCTCGATTCAAGTACTCTATTTTATCCTTTTTTTAATTCTAAGTACAGAAAAAGATGAAGAGTTTTCGTGACGATTGTATCACCATTACTTGATTGCAAAAACTTTCAAAAACTAATTGTAAGATAAAGACTAATTTAAATAAGAATATTCGCGTTTGAGAAGTTGCGGGAGAACATACACGAATATTGGAAACTTGCTCAGCTATTCGGACTGTTCGGAGTATAAAAAAAAGGACAACACGAGATAAACATAAAATAGGTAAATCGACAAACAACAAAATAGAGAATAATGATTAATATTCTAAACGGCATTTAATTTAATATACATTGCCAGTAAATAGTGAATTGTTCGGAAAGTTCGTGCCGACTAACTTATATAATTTAATAAATGTATACTATAAATGTATACTATACTAAAATTTAAATCTTCTGCGTTTCAATTTTCCTTCAAAATCGGCACAAACTTTCCGGACAACCCAATAATTCGATATTGCAGTATAAAATATAACACGTGCTGTAATTTAACATTAAAAAATATATATAGCCACTGTATCTTGCACAGGTAAGAAAATAAATCATTTTAAATCTTTATCGTATTTTAAGACTTTATCGTCAAAGCTTTCTCGAACAATTGAAAATAAACAATTTTCTCCAAGAATAAAGCAGATAATCGCATGAGAGTGATACAAATGTCTGCCGACTCTTGTCACACGCAGTTGACGTGTAATGTAATGTGTTTAAAGAATAAAGATTTCATATTCGTACATAAATGAATACCCGCTCATCATTCGTGACTACTATTTAATTCGATCCTTTAATCAAAATTAGTTAAATCAAGATTAAACTTGAACGTTGATAGAAACGGACATAAATCTGCATAAATTAAAAATGTTTAAAAACTTATTGATTATTACGAAATACTAAAAGCTTTTTTTTACAATTTGTAACTATTATTAGATTATGTTTTTTCGAAAATAAAGTACAAAG
>Ga0157363_1005173_pt1 | contig 12136 bp, 10 predicted proteins | sample AttsexASBM1_FD_111477 | JGI IMG/M metagenome (GOLD analysis project Ga0157363, IMG submission 111477) | Fungus gardens microbial communities from leaf cutter ant in Ribeirão Preto, State of São Paulo, Brazil - Atta sexdens ASBM1 | ecosystem: Host-associated > Fungi > Mycelium > Unclassified ...
AGGAGAAGTAAGAATGATGTGAGGTCATAAGCCTAGACTTGGATGAAAAGAGTGAGAAAGATAACATTAAAAAGTATGTTACAGGAGAAGTAAGAGCAATAGCAACAGTAGAGGTTTCTTGGCCTAACACTAGGTCAAATATAGAAGTGGCTTAGCCACAAATGTTTAATAGGATTAAAAACAAGGTTTCTAGGTTTTTGATAGCATACAGGTTGTACATCAGAATAAAGATGAGAAATGTCTCAGTGAAGGAACAAGTACAATAGGTTTTGTTATATATGCAGAAAGGATCAGTAAACATTTGAAAGAAAAATATTATGGAAGATTTGGAGAATAGAAGTTTAGTATATGCTACAGTAGGAGAATTCCTCACAGATTTGAAACAAGAATTTGGTAGAGAAAATGACAAGATGATGAAGATGGCAGAATTAAAGAAAGTAGAGCAAAGAGATAGGATAATAAAGGAGTTTGTACAGAAGTTTAAAAGGGCAGCAAGAGATAGTGGATATGAAGAAAGACTATTGATAGAAGAGTTTAAGAAAGAAATGAATAGGATGATTAGAAGAAAGCTTATAGAGGTAGAAAGACCTTCTAGAGGTATTGATTAGTAGTATAAACATGCCACTAATTCAGACAAGTATTGAAGAAAGAGCAGGTGAGAAGAAAAAAGACTGAAGAGTAAAAAAGACAGAAACTCAGGTATTAAAGACAAATGTGCCAGCAAATGCTAGTAGGACACAATAATAATAGTTATCACAGTCTCAAGTTTAGCCAAGAAGGTAGGAGATCTAGCAAATATTGGTAAAGCCTACTCTGTCAAAAAAAGTAGAAAGGATAAATATAGTTGTTGTATACCTATAACAATAGTAGATAGAGTTTGTACTAAGACATGACTTATATGCAATGGAGGTAGACTATAAAAAGAACTATTATAGCTATAGAGGTTTTGGACATTTGAGGCAAGGAATTGTAGAAATTAGAAAATTATAGGACAAGAAAGAAGATTAAAATATAGAAATAATTTAAATACTGGAAGTAATTTAAATAGGGAAGAGAGTCCAGTAGTTTTTAACTAGGCTCTATATTAGAGTTGAAGATGGTGGACTCTATTTATTTTCAAATTTCTCTCTTATTTTTATTTTTATTTTTATTTTTGGACTTAGAGTTAGAACTTAACATGATATCATATGTTATAGTTACAAATTGTTATACAATGTGACTCAGTGTCACACATTTTGTCACAGTCACAATATCACATGATCACATGTCACAATGGAAAATGGTAGAAGGCTTTGAAAGGAATAATATCATATAATATGTTATATATATGTTGACCTTAAGATAGATATATGGTAGGCTAAAGTAGTAGAACACAGACCAGTAGTCTTAGATATATAAGATAGATAATTCTATACAAAGTTCTCTATTAAGTTCTCTTATATAAATCTTATATAAGGTTCCTGCTTTTAAATAACTCTAAGGTTCTAAGTTCATAACACTCTAGTAATTACAATAGGTTTACAATGCTCATTAGAGTAATGGAAAATAAATCCTGCTACAACTTAGATAATGGAAACATATTAAGAAAAGTGACAGTAAAGATTGGACTTAAAAGAATTAATATATAGGAGGGAGTAATAGTAAAGGTATTGTTGAATAGTGGTATAACAAAGTTAGTCATGAGTTCAGAGTTCTCTAGAAAGTAAGGATTTAAGTTGTAAAAAAATGAAAAGACTAAGAAATATAGATAGTTTCTTTAATAAGGAGAGATCTATTAAGCATATAATAGAAGTGAATATTTATTATTAGAAGCATAAAGAGACTATGGAAATTGATGTGATTATAAGTTAGAAATAGAGTGTAATTCTGGGAATACTGTGGCCAGCTCATCAGAATTCTGAAATTAACTAGAGAACAGGAAAGGTAAAGATAATAAGATATCCAGAAGAGTGTAGAAAGCAGTGAGGGCCAAAGTAGAAAAAACTAGGGTGACAAAAGCAAAAAGAAGAAGAGAAAAAGGAAGAGAAAGAGAAGAAGCAAGAAGAAAGAGAATAAAGAAAGAAGGAAGAAAAGAAGAGAAAGAAGAAACCAAAAAAGAAAAGAACAATGAAAGTAAAGAAAGTGGTAGAGAAATGGGAAATTTGAGATAAGAAGGAGAAGGTAGCAAAATCTAAAGAGAAGGCAAAAAAATTGGTATCAAAACAATTCTACAAGTAGATCTATATTTTTGGGAAAAAAACAAGTGAGAGGATACTAATGAGAAAGATATAGGATTATATGATAAATGTTATAACTTAAAGATCTTAGTGTAGATCAATGAAAAGAACCTTTGATTAGGGTTAACATAAAAGAACTCAATAGAGAACTCTGTACAGAATTGTCTATCTTATATACTAAAACCTAAGAGTCTGTGCTCTATGTCACAAACTTCATTCAGCTTGTATCTCTACAACCAGTAGACTGATTTTCACAAACTAAGTTGCACTAGAAAGCCCCAAATGAGGGCTATCCACACATATGTGGGATGTACAAAAGCAATAACAAACAACTGAGATATTAGGCTATCAGTAACTGTAAAAGCTTTGTTTGCTAATATCTTATAAATAGCTGGATGGATTTACACAATTAAACTTGTATTGGAAAGTGCTCATCAATCCATTTCCAATGATATATAGTATATCTTAAAGCAATAAGTATTGGTAGAGATACAAGTATATCAATATAGTAACATAATTAGTTATCTTCTAAAATTAGCCTGACAGCTCCTCAGATACAAGTTTTGATCATGTGATAGAAACAGTTTGTATACAGACCATTACTATTATATATATATATATCTGTGTCTAAGAATTAGACCTCAGACTTAACAACATCAATTTTCATCAATCTTTATCCTTTATTATCTGTATTGATCTTAATAATCATTGTCATCATTATTAAACTTCTAAATCACTCCTAAACCTCTGAGAGTACACTTAAGGTTCAGATATCACAAATAAGTGAGCAGTTTATTATGTGATACTTTACTTCTTTAATCTATTCTAATAACCATATGTTTGTCTTAAGATCAACATGTGTATAACATGTTGTATAATGTCATCCTTCCAGAACCTTCTACTATGACATATAATTATGTGATAAAGTGACAGTGATATTGTTATGTGACTGTGATCTGTAATATCATACTCAATCCTAACTCTAGTTTTCTAAAGTAAAAGAAAAATAAAAAGAAAAGAAAAGAAAAGAAAAAAGAAACTAGAAATAAATAGAGTCTACTATTTTTACTTTTGATATTATTCTCCATCATCACTAGTTCTCTTTCAACTTTCTTAAATATTTCTTTTCAAACTCTCCATTATTCCATCCATACAGTAGCCTTGCCATATATTTTTCTGGTAACTCTCTCCTTCGAAAATTTCTTTTCTCCATATTAGAAGTATAGTATGAAGTACATATATAGTACTAGCCAGATGTCAAAGCTAAGCTTGATATTGTATACTTTTAGCATAACTGGTTCAGTAGCTGGTCTATTCCTAATACTCCATTCTATTCAACTTTTCTTATCTTTTAACTTTTGTATTTAACCTTCCCTCAAATTCTGATACTACTTCCTTTGTATTTCCTAGGTCTTCCTCCTTATTTTAGCTATTATGTTCTGCCATAAACCTCTTCTACTATACAAAATACTTTACTACTCCTCTTACTTTTCTTTTATTTAATATTTTCTCTATTTCTCACTCTTTGACTCCTTCTACCTTTATTGGTTTTACTTCTTCTAACTTCTGTTCTTCTACTTGTTCTTTATAATATACTATTCAACTGACATTCACTACTGGGTAAATTCTCATCAAAGTAGGCAATCATAGTTTGATTACATTGGTAGAGACTACTTTGTCAATAATATATAAACCTATATATTTGATTCATTAGTTTTTTTACCAGTCTTTTCTTAAACACCAAGTCTTTTGTACTCAACATTATCCTATCTCCTACTTTCCATACTTCTATCTCTTTTCTTCCCTTATCTGCTTGTCTCTTTATTTCTTCCTATACTTTCTTCAATACTACTCCTACTTTTTCCTATATTCTCTTCATTTTTTCTGTAAACTCCATTGCCTTTTCCATCTTTCCTTTCCTCTTAATATCTATCTCTATCCTCAGCTCCATTCCATAGTTTGCCATAAACAGAGATACTTTAGTTGTTGAATGTATCTTGTTGTTAATCACAAACTCAGCTGATGCTAGCCATTCTAGCTAGTCTCTTTGTCTATGATCTATGAAGAATTGAAGATATTATTCTAACTCCTAATTCATTCATTCTGTCTGTCCATTAGTTTGTGGATGAAAAGACATTGATAGCTTCATTTTAATTTCCAATATATCATTCAACTTCTTCGTTATCTCTATTGCAAGCTACAGACTCTTATCTGACACTATACTCTCTAGCAACCTATGTAACTTCCACATATTATCTCTGAACAACCTTGCTAATTCTTCAACTGATGTTTCTTCTGTTGTTGCCACAAAATGTGTTTTAGACAACTTGTTGCAGACTACTAGGATCACATCTTTTCTAGCTACTAATGGCAACTTTGTAATAAAGTCAACCATCAAATAGGTCTATGGATTTTTTGTTATCTTACTCAACTTCAATCTCCTGGCCATCAATAGTTTCTTATTACCAACTCTATTGTTTTCTACTTTCCTCCATCCCCTGTTATTGGTATATTATGATGCAACTAGATTATTTTTACCCTTAGCTTCTTATCCTTTAGCATATATACTTTTCATTCTTTTAGTACTAAGTCCCCTTTTATCTGCCATTCCTTCTTCCTCAACTCTTTTACTTCTGCTTTCTTCATCTCTTCTATTACTCTAACTACTTCTTTGTCCTTACTTCTAGCTTTTTTTATTTTTTCTATTATACCTACTTCCAATCTTTCTATCACTACTTCTAATAAACTATGAGTCTAATGGTTCTTAATAAATACTTGATTGTCATTGTCATTTTCTACTCCTACTTTTTAGTCTAGTCTCCTACTTAGTCTATTTGTCTTCCCCATTTTTGTTTCTGACATATATTTCAAGGTGAAATTGAATCTTGATAGGTATAATGCCTATCTTACTTATCTTTTGTTCAATTTCTGTGCTTTAATAAAATATTCTAAATTCTTACAGTTTGTCCAGATCTCAAACTTGAATTTTGTATCTTCCAATAAATACTTCCAGTTCTCTAGTTCTCTCATCACTGCCAATATCTCCTTGTCATGAATCTCATAGTTTCTCTCTATCTTTTTAAGAGAAAGACTATAGGCCTCTACCTTCTATTCTCACATTTCATACATAACACTCCTCCTGTTGTATAGTCTGATGTATCAACTTCTATTCTCATTCTTTGTCTAAGTCTAGTACTGCTAGCACTGGTTCTCTCATAAACCTCTCCTTCAATTCTTTAAATACCTCTTTCTATCTTTCTGTTCATTTCTACTTCTGATCCTTCTTCACCATGTCATGTATAGTATAGCTATTCTTGCAAAATCTTTGATAATAATTTGCCAGTCCTAGGAACTTTTGTATGTCTTTGATTCCTTTCAGAGTTGGCCAGTCTAATATACCTTTTATCTTCTCCTGCTCCATCTTAATTTCCTTCAGTCCTATTACTACTCCTAGGAATTCTATCTCTCATACCTTCTGCTTGTATTTCTCTGGTTTCACATAAAGGTTATTCTCTGCTAGCTTCTTCACTACTTTTTCCACTATTTCATCATGCCCCTCCTTCTTTTCTGTTCTAATGATAACATCATCAATAAAGCCCACTGCCTTCCCCATGTTGATCAAGTCTTGAAGGATTTCATTCATCATTATTTAGAATGTTACTGGGGAGTTTGTGAGTCCAAAGAATATTATCATAAGTTCAAATGCCCCTTTTAGGACTGTGAATGCTGCCTTCCACTCATCTTCCTTCTTTATCTATATATTATTATAATCCTATCTCAGATTTATCTTTGTAAATACTCTTTTGGTTCTAATATTCTCAATTATGTCCAAAATAAGTGGCAATGGGTAATTGTTCTTTACTGTCCACTCATTAAAATACTAATAGTCTTATACCATTTTCTTCTTTCTATTCTTCCTTTCCACAAAAAACATGAGCACCATCTGGGATGACTTTGATAGCCAAATATATCCCATTCTTGTTTGCTTTTCTATAAATTCACTTACTTCTTTTCTTTCTTCTCTGAAAAAGAGGCAGACTTTCTCTTTCCTTGGTGCAAATTCCTCTTTTAAATTTATCATATGATCCTACACTTTTCTTATGGGCATTTTTTTACTCTGTTTCTTTCCAAATACCCTGATCCACTTGTAAAATCTTTCTAGTACCAATTTCTTTGCCCCCTCATCTGATTTTTCTGCTTCCTCTTTATCTTATATTTCCCATTCTTCTACTAACCTTTTTACTTCTATCATTCTCCTCTTCTTTCTTTCTTCTCTTTTCTTTTCCTCTTTCTCTTTCTACCTTTTTTATACTTCTCTGGACACCTCATTATCTTTACTTCTCCTATCCTCTAGTCAATCCCAGGGTTGTGGCATGCAAGCCATAGTATTCTCAAGATCATACTCTATTTCTGCTCTCTAATAATGTTAATTTCTGTCTTTTCCCTATGTCTCTGATAATATATGTTGACTTTGACTATGTACTCAATAGTGTTATGATGCATGTGAGGACTAACATTTTTCTTTTTCTTTTATCTATTTTTCTTGATTTTATATTTCTTTTCTTTTGAATTTCTTTTTCTTTTTCTTTTTATTGACAATGAAGAGGCACATGACTTGTCACATGATGTGATGTCATAAAGCCTAGAGTGGGCTGGAGCAGTCTAGATAGATGATGTCAAGGAATGTGTTAACTACATGGCTATCTCATAGTGTACATATAGTGCACTCATGAATAATGCATGGACATTAGGGCAGGAGTAATTATTTGTAGCATGGACCATGTGTAACCTATATAAATAGGGTAGCAATCCAGCAGAGACTCCTTGTTAAGTTCTTTTGTGATTCCCACATCGATAGCCTACTAAGAGCTTTACTGCTTTGTATGATTATTGGACTTTGTATCTAGTGGTTGCTACAACAAATAGGTCTTTCTTTATTCAAGAAACCATCTATGTTCTTTATATATATTAGTCTTTCAATTTTTTTTAGTTTAAACCCTTGCTTCCTAGCAAACTTCAAGTTCATGACCAGCCCTGTTACCCTACTATCCAATGATGTCTCTACAGTTATTTCTTCCTAAATATCAATTTTCTCCAATCCAATCTTTACTGTTACTTTTCTCAATATATCCCTATCGTTTAGATTGCAATTAGATATATTCTCTACTACTCTATTGAGTATTGCAAACATATTTGTATTAGAACCTAATAAAAGACTATTAGGTTCTTCTTTCTATTTAATTTCTAGCTAGTGTTTATGTTGTCTTCATATTCCATCCTTTTTTCTTGGCCCATAATTCTCTATCTTCTACAATTCTATGCAAGATAGCCAAATTCTCTACAGCTATAGCAATTTCTCCCTCTGTTTATATCCATTGCATATGAGTTCCTTCTTATTTCTTCTTCTAATCTTCCTTATCCTTGCAGAGGATTTTTAATTACTGCTGTATTTGTCCTTTTTATCCCTTTTATTGAGGTTAGCCTTGCCAGTGCTTGTTGTATCTTCTGTCTTTTTGGCTATACTTAGGGTAGAAACATTTGTAGTCTAGATCTCCCCTGGGTACTTTCTTCCTCTATGTGGCCTTTGCTCTGGATTTTTTACTTTTCTTCTTACTCTTAATTTTTTCTTTTCTCCAATTTTCCCTCTAATATCTATCTAGGTCAGTGGCATGTTCATACTACTGTTCAATACTAGATGAAGGTCTTTCTGCCTCTATTAGCTTTCTTTTAATTGCTCTGCTCATTTCTCTTTTTAATTCCTCTACTAATACTCTTCCTTCATATCTGCTTTCTCTTGCTACCCTTCTAAACTCCTGTATAAATTCTTCTATAGTTCTTTTCCCTTGCTTTACCCTTTTGAGTTCTGCCACTTTGACTGTTTCCTTATCTTTTTTTTCAAATTCTTTTCTTAATCCTAACAAAAATTTTCCTATTGATTCAAATTTTACTTCCCTTGTTTCTAAATTTTCCAATATGTTTTTCTTCCATATATTCACTGATCCTCTCTCTATATATGATAATATCCATTGTATTTGTTCTTCCATAGTCATGCTTCTTATCTTCATTTTGAAATATAATCTATATGCTGTAATAAATCCTCCTACTTTCTCTACTTCTCTACTAAATACTGGTGGTTTGACCATCTTGATATTGGACCCTGTATTAGGTCCTTATATCACTCTTTCTCCTGTTGCTATCAATAGGACCTGGATCTATACCTGTATTGCTATCAACTGCTCCTGCTGTTATTAAATAATTTGTTCATAGTTTATTGAGCTGTGTTGACTTATATTGTATTGAGGGATGGTAATATCGGTAAAGATGATAATGATAGTGGTAGTAGTATTGGAAATAATGATGTGTAAAAATATAGTGAAAAGGAGCTGGTACTGGCCTCACTCTCAGATTTGTACTCAAAGCTTGAAGTAATATAAGTACTAGTAGGCTCTTTACTTATCCTATCTTGTATTGTCTACTAATTACTTAAACTACTGACTACTGCTCTAAGGAAAATATATATGATTTTGATGTAAGAAGGTTATTCTACTCTAGATAGGATCTTAAGGACTTCTACTATTCTCCTATGTATATTGTGTCAAGATCACAGAAAGTAAACTTAGCTTTTTCTTATTTTCTTATTTTAATTTTAATTTTCTTTTGATTTATTTTCATTTTTTTTAGAACTTAGGGTTAGGGTTAGTAACAACATCACTCAGTCACATGATATGGTGACAGTGACAGTGACAAGTCACATGATGCATGGAAGAACATAGAAGGTTCTAGAAGAAGTAACATTATATAACATGTATACCACATGTTGACCTCATGTCTTACACATGGTACATTAGGGTAGGAAGCACAGTAGCTAGCACGGACCATGTAAATAGGTATAAAAGGTAGACTACTTTGTAAAGAGCTCTCTATCGAGTTCTCTTGTATTACCCAATACAAGATTCCACTCTTAAGTCAACTCTAAGGCTTTTGAGTTATAATATATTAGTTATGAGAAGACTAATAGTATAGAGCTGTTATATGAAAAGAAATAACAAACATGTTCATACAAGGTTATTACACATACTAAGTACCAGTGGGCTTTGGTGCAAAATAAGCAGTTAAGCTTTCTCTATCTGACTAATATACTCTTTATATCTAAGCCTTGGCAATTCTTCTTGATTAAAGGACTATGTTATTCTTTGGTTGAGAATGATAAGAGAGATGAGTTTTTTAAGAGGGTTCTGTGCTGAACAGTCTTAGAGAAGGGTAATTGAGTTCTAATATTATGAACTTAAGACCTTAGGGTTGGTTGAAAGAAGAAACCTTATATAGGGTTTCTATAAAAGAACTCAATAAAGAACTCTGTACAGGATTGTCTATCTTATATACTAAAACCTAAGAGTTCATGCTTTACTTTTTTAGCCTATCATCTTAATAACTATGTGTTTGTCTTAAGGTCAACATGTACATAATATGCTATATAATATTATTCTTTCAGAATTTTTTACTATGACATATGATCATATGACAGAGTGACAGTGACATTTTTATGTGACAGTGACCCGTCATGTCATGTCTAATCCTAACTTTAGTTTTCCAAAGTAAAAGAAAAAAAAAAGAAAAAAAAAAGAAACTAGAAATAAATAAATAGAGTCTACTGTTTTCACTTCTGATAATAGATGTGAAGAAAAGGTTTATACTAAGGAAAGAAAATATATATCTATTATTAAGAGAGGAGAAGTGTATAAGTTTATAGAAAAACAACTGAGAAAAGGATATATCTGTTATAATTCAAAGACTTTAGAGTTGGCTAATAGAAAGAATAATTAACATAAGAAAACTCAATAGAGTTCTTGGTACAAGATTGTTTACTTTATATACACTAGATTACTGGTCCATACTATACTTTATTGGTCTACTCTAAAGAACTATATATTTTTCTTAAGGTCAATATATGTTAAAATATACTGTAATAATATTATATTTTTCCAAAAACTTTTATAATATTCTCTGTGATACATGATCATATGACTGTGATTGTGACTGATATATAATACTAAGTCATGTTATGTGACAATATATAACAGTAATATATAACATCATACTAAACTCTGATTTTAAGCCTAAAAATAAGAAATAAATAGAAATAAAATAAAAATGAGAAAGAAAATGAAAATAAACCAAGTTCCACTTTTATGATTTTGATAATATTAGGCTCTCAAAGTCATCTCAAATAGTACTAGTATTTTTGTAGGAGAAAAGAATAGTAAGAAATAAATAGTATAGGACTATAGATATTTAAATGAATGGACAATTAAAAATAATTATCTCTTATCATTAATTTCAGACATTATAGAAAATATAGGTATAAAAAAGGTATTTACTAAGTTAGATTTACAATAGGAATATAATAATATATGGATAAAGAAGAGAGATAAGTAGAAAGTAGTATTTATAAAGTTTGGACTCAAGTTTCTTTTAATTTTCTTTTTCATTTTAATTTTCATTTTGATTTATTTTTTATTTTGGGATCTAGGATTAGGGTTAAAGTAACATCACAATCATCTGCTTCTTTCTCTCTTACCACCATCTTGTATGGTTGCGCCTATAAGAGAATTAGCGAATATAACACATTCTACTACTACTATGGCTAACAACTCCTACAATTTGAAGAAAAACATGAGCTCTAACTCTTTAAAAGTGGTTTTTGATGATGATATTAACATGGTCACTAACCCCATTGGAGCCATGTTCAATTTGAACAATAATTTTGATGAGGTGAGAGGTCGCTCTCTTGATATGAGTACACATAAACCTAGGTCTCCCTCTGTATTATCAAGCAAAAGTAAAGAAGAATACTATGTTCGTGTCCAACAAGAAAGCAACAGAATGGATAAAGACAAGCCTGACAATTCTCCAGGCAGTGTCAAACTTGAATACAAGACCCAGAGTCAGAATCATTAAGTCAGCAAGGCGGCTGACTCCCCCTCCAACATGAGGCAACAATGTGCCTTGACTGCAGACTCTACCCTTAACATACCTCATTGTGAAAGTGTGTTCAATGTTCATCTCAACTACGATCCAGACATAGCCCTTGACCCTAATTCTTGGGATGGAAACTTCCATGGAGCATCTAGCCTCTGATGCTCTCAATATCAAAGAATCACTTACCAGAATGTGAAAATTCATAGCTGGTAAATCTATTAATGGTGATAAAGCTAATGATCTTAAGGACCTGAATGGTATGGGTAAAGCCATTTGGGAATTCATTTCCATGGTACATGATTCCCACGGGGACTTTCTGTATATCGACGATAACAATACAACTTTTAGAAGTAAAGTCAAGTCCAAATTTTCTCCTCAAGTCAAGAACATCCAACCTCCGGTGAGCAAAGGTAAAAAAGTAGCCAAACCATCTTTTATATCAGCCATTCTACTCCCTATTCCAGCCAAATCAATTCATCTTTTAGTGATGATCTTATGATTATTGCAGATTCTTTTAATCTCGAACTATTGTTTCCCACTAACCATGTTTCTACTAGGTATTCAGATTCTGACACAAGGTCGAATTCAGTTATTGACCTTATATTCTTACAAAGTGGATTAATAGAAATTAATACCCACTCCATTCATTCAGATTTACGCCTATTGTCTGATCATGCTCCTCTTTCAGTCACGATTGCCATTGAAGAGGAAAATATTGATTTGTTCAAGTCTTCTATTGTAAAAAATAGCGAGGAAGAGAAAAACTTTGTCAAAGACGTCTCAGTTGCTATCAAAAACATCAATATATCAGATTTATCTGATCATAGCAAGATTGAGAAAGTTACAAACTCGCTTGCATCAAGAATCGAATTTGCATGGAAGATAAACACTAAACGAGTTCGAATCACAAAACATTCCAAAAGCTGGTGGAATAACAATTG
>Ga0157363_1005174_pt1 | contig 12136 bp, 6 predicted proteins | sample AttsexASBM1_FD_111477 | JGI IMG/M metagenome (GOLD analysis project Ga0157363, IMG submission 111477) | Fungus gardens microbial communities from leaf cutter ant in Ribeirão Preto, State of São Paulo, Brazil - Atta sexdens ASBM1 | ecosystem: Host-associated > Fungi > Mycelium > Unclassified ...
CTAAAAATTTTAAGACTTTATTCTTAAATATTTCCAAACTAGTTGACGGTCAGAAGTCTGCGCATTAAAGAGCAAAATTGAGTTTTGAAAAAGATAAATAAATCTAAAGGATAGCTACTTGAAATACAGAACCATATTATAATCATATATAATCATCATATTAATTACACATCATATCAAACTAAATATCCAGTTCAGAAAATTTATGTGAGTTGTAATCGAAATTTCTTTTTTTGAATTTATTGTTATCATGTTTTCATTTATGTTGTTTCATTTATTGGTATCATGTTTTCATTTATGTTGTTTCATTTATTTCATTTGTTGTTTTTTTAGATTTTAAAGATGCAATGTTTCCGATCTCACTTGCTCTTCGCTGACGCTTATTTTTATTTTATCCGTCTATATCGATCTCGTCTTTCTCATTCTTGTATCCGATAACCGAGAAAAGTATAGAATAACTTGCAAAAAACAGATATAAAAGAATCGCCTTTCTCCTCCCAAATAAAATTGAGCCAAGAAATTGAAGAGACATTAAGGTTGATAAATTTATTCATTAAAAAGAGTCATTTTGTTCAATCACCAATTAACTTGAAATAATTATCGACAATTAATTTTATCGTTAAAATCAAAGTTTATATAATTCATTTTTTGTGATAAACAATAAGAAATCAATAATTCCATTTATAATAAAAGAAAAATTGTTGGTATTTGTAACTATGATTACGTTACTAATTTTTGTCGCTTCACACTCCTTTAATATGTGGAGTATGTTTTCTTCCTCCACCAGGCATATTTTGCAACTGTCTTCAACCTTTCTTCAGTACTGGCTCTCCTTCGTCTCATTTCCACATCTGTATCTATATTCCACTATCTGGCTATCAGACTTCTGTCTTTCCGCTTCCTTTTTCCTTCCAGATATTTTGGTAATTTCTTTGTCATTATCCTTTTATAGTTGCAATTATATCTAGACTTATTTATCTTTATTCTTCTGTCTTCTTTCTCCTTATTCTCTATTTTCTTCACTAAATCCTCAGGTATCTCCTATCTCCGTCCTCTCTTTCCAACCTCACCTGTTCCTTGCTCATCTCTGCTCTTTCCAACATTTTCCTCCTTCTCTCAGTTGCCTTCTTCCTTTAATGACCGCTTCTTTTCTAAATTCTTTGTGCATTCCTGTATCAGTTTCTTCTTTGCGTTTCTTATTTTTTCTTCGTATTGCTCTTCTAATCGCTTTCGTTTTTATCTCTCTTATTTTCGTTTCTTTCGCTTGTATGTTTAATTTTGTATCCTCCAATTCAGTCCTAAAATTCACTTCACTTATTTTCTTTTTATTCCATCAAGTCTCCTATCCTCTAGTCAGCCCCACTCTGTTCCATATAGCGCAGTACTTTCCACCAGTGAATCAAATATCTTCATTCTTCTTCTGAAATCATCTTTAAATAATCTCTCTCCAATGTTCCACGTCTTCCTTATTGTTATTGTTATCTTCTTTCTCTGTGCTTTTTTATCCCTTCATTTTTCTGCAGAGTATATATATATATATATTCCAAGTATTTTATAAAATAATACATAGATTCACGAGACATTAGGATCAACGCTGGTACTAATTTGCGCAAAATATATTCAATGATAAAAATATATATAAATAAAATTTAATAATTTTTGGACGTTTCGGTTTTGAGTATCCTCAGTATATACACATATAAATAACTACTGACCTCGAAACATTGTTAAATGAATTGCAATATATATTCTTCCTTCCAAATGCAAATTACGTGGACCATAGTAGTAGTGAGACGCAACCATCCTCATCATTAATCAATGATGTGCAGTATTTTATTTCTTTGAAATCCTTTATCCTCTTCTCCCCATTTCCATGCTTTTTTCTTCATTCCGTCTCTTTCTTTCTCGAACACCATTATTTTCGATTTTTCCAAACTCAGTTTCAGACCTTTTCTTCTCAAAATTTCTTGAATTTCTTCAACATTTCCTTCAGCTCTGATTTTCTATCAGCCAGCAGTACCATGTCGTCAGCATACATAATTAATCAATACTTTTATTTCTTATTACAATCCTCCTGACTGTCCTCTTTCTCCTCCAAGCCCGATACGTATATTAAATAGAGTCGGATTCAAGAGACATTCCTGTCTAAGAACTTTTTCCAACCAGAATTTTTCCGATCTTATGTGCTTTTCTGTCCCTCTATTTTAACCATATTTCTCGTTTCTTTATACGTCTTATAATTCTCAGTCTCAGTTTCTTTTCTATCTTCATCCCCTTCATTAATTCATTTAGCTTTCTTCTATCTATTCTATTAAATGCCGCTTTTAAATCAGCAAAGAATATTCTCATATCTTTCCCCCTTTTCTGCTCAGCTCTTTGTTAATTACATAATTTAACATATATATCGCATCCATCGTTCCTCTCTCCTTTCTAAACCCGAACTGCCCTTCCTTCAACTTACTTATCAGTTATTTTTTTCTCTAACCTTTCATTTAATGCTCGCTAGATTTTGTACCCATCAACGTGATTCCTCTGTAATTTTTAATCACATCTCTCTCTCGCCTTTTTTTACGTTACTATAATTATTATTGCTGTAATATTAGTAATAATATAATTATATTTCTATCAAACATATCTGTATATAGACAATCGAAAATAGCTATAATTATAGTTATTATTATTAAAGTAACTGAAATTACTATAATTTATTAGTAACATGTAATTACACTTACAAATATCAAAACTTTTTTTTTCATAGTATGTTTTGATAAATTATACAGATATTATTTGATAAGTGTCAATTAAATTAATTGGAGTCTTTGGTCGAAATCATCCTTATCGTCGCACACACAAAGACGCAGAATATGTTTAATCGTGATTCTACATTAGTCGCAAGCCGATCGCAAACTTGTTAAGTTGACAACTGAAACGTCAATTTCAAATTTGATGCTTCAAATTGACTGTTACACCAAGTTTGCGATCGACTAATGTAGAACCAGAGTTAAACGTATTTTGTTGGATCGATACGTCAATCTCGTAATGCCAATGGTGAGAACGAATACGTTTTCGTAGCAAGCAATTTAATGCATTTTCAAAGGGAACGAGAGTTTGAAATGTTTAATATACTCGTATAATGTTCAGAATGGAGACATATACCTGCAAAAAGTAAGGCGTCAGTGCTATTACAATGATATTTGAAAATAGATGAATGTGTTATATAAAATTGATAAAGTGCAAATAAAATATAACAAGTAGACCGCAAAATGGACAAAAACATAGAACAGTATAAATGGATGTAAAAGCTAATAATCTATTGTGTTCTTTGTTCCTTGTTTCCTTTTATTTTTTTGCTTTTTTTCTTCTTCGCAATTATATTATTGATAATCATGTTTCTCGTCTCTTCAAATTTGTCATCTTTTATCTCGGGCGACAGAAATTGAAGAAATAAGATAAAAGGCAAAAAGGTAGGAGGTAAAAGTAGTAAAAAGTAAGAAACAGGAAGCAAAGAGCACATTGTGCTCTAACTAGCGTTAAAAATGTATGTAAAGGAAGATAATACAAGTATATTACAAGTATATATTTGAATATTTTCGAGATAAACTTTCGAATACGTGACTTTATTTCGAATTAAAAATAAAACACTAAAAATTAGAATTTAATCAATCACAATCTTAATTTTTACCCTTTCAAATTCTGCGTTTTGATGTATATTAAATTGAAAAATATTATCCATTGAATTATTTAATTCTGTCGACATCTGAGAGCTGATGTATATAATAATGTATATATGTGGGAAAATAGTCAAAATTAAAAAAAAATTATGTTAAAAGTGTGAATTATTTATTAAAATGCGCATGAATTGAATTAAAAAAGAAAATAGTTTTTAATTTGGTTGGTATGGTTCTAATGAAATCAGGTCTGAAGGATTAATCTCTGTTCTGATTCTGATTGGTTGAATTCTAATCTACAATTCGCAATTTCCAACATGTAGTTTGCTACAGGCTTTCAAATCGATCACATCTCCATCCATTTGATGCTTGGCGAACGTAAAGCCTTTATCATACCATGCATTAGAGATTGAGGATTGGGAATCAGAGATCAGAATTTATCAATCAGAACGAAACGGATTAAAATTAAAATTATTTTATTGACTGAAATTTTAATCTCTAATCCGCAATCCTCATACTAATTATAAGTTTGGAAACCTCGTCCAAGTTGTCCGAGTGTTATCTTATTCTTGTTTTATATCTAATGAACAATAAAGATAGAATAATATTAAGGATCTCGAAGGAAGTTTTCGAACGTAGCCTTAATCTTGCATAGTGTAACACGGGCTTAAAGTTCACGACGCTCTTTCATTTCCATCGCGCGGAAATATCTTTCGTCCCGAGATACATACTTTGCAAACAGAACGATTCTCTTCATCCCGGAACGCCACGCACGTCCCACTTATCAATATTAAGCTGCCCGTTGGGAGATAGGGTGACGTCAACGTCAACTCTCGGATCCTGCATGGCAACATTGGCAACTGCCAGACGGGGACAAACGCAGACAAATGTGTACATCCACGCGTGCATCTCTTGCTAGTCTCTCTTCGTGGTCGCGAACACGCCACACACGCCCCTTTGTGTTTTGTGCCCAGGTCGTGCCTCTTGCATCTCCCACGTCCCTCTTTTCTCGTCACTCGCTCTTCCTGTTTGACGCTCATTTCGCGCCATTTATTCGCGTAGGAAGATCTCTTCTCTCATCTTCCTGTTCTTTTCATCATACAATTTAACGTTTCCACGTGCGCGTCTCTATAAGAGGCATTTCTCGATCAACTCCGATTAACTTAATCAGCATTATTTTATTATATAAATAATGAAATTATATAAGTATTAAAATTATTTTTATTTTAAGTTATATTCAGTATATCGAAAAAAAGATTACAAACAATAAATTGTATACTAGAGATGTTGTTTTAAATAATTTCTGCCCATCGAATGAATCGTCGATTAAAGTTAATCGGAGTCGAAATGGCCCTATGTACTTTAATATGATTTTTAATATATGTAAAACAATTATGAATATGAATTCTGATGAGAATAAATCTAATTAAATAAGAGAAATCTTATGTTTAATCAAAACAGATCTTAGTGCTTTCGATGAATTTATATACTTATATTATCTGATTCTGCAAACCGCGTGTTGAAATCTTTTTCGGTCTTGAAATGCAGTCATGAGCAGTAATAAAGGCAAGCAATTCAATAATTTTTAAATACTAGTAAATTTGGCTTTTTACGAGGAATGGTTGTCACCATAAAAGCAAAATTACTTGTAATTAATTATAATCATTTACGAAAAGTTACAAAAATCTAAAGCTTCACGTGCAAATCCAGATTAACTGAAAAAGAAAAAGATATCAGATGAATTAAAAATGGCACAGTCGCGATTCGCCAGTAGATAGATCATGATTTATCTTTGGAAATTGTTATCAAATATATATTATTCGCAATAAAATTTGTATATAATAAAAATAAGACGTCTACAATGGATAGCTCGATAAAATTGTCTAGACACAGAATGACTCTCATTGAATATCCACATCTACGCGCATCCACGCAGGAATGCTCGGCGAGATTGACCTCTTGGTGTCCCCGGCGATGTTGATGCCGTTGATGGTCATCTTGTGTGCGCGCGCGCGCGCGCGCGCGGAAACAAACGAGAGACAGCTGCCCCGTTCACAGGAACAGAGGCGGACGAGCGGCGACGAAACCCTCCCAGTTTGGTCGGCCCCCATCTCTTTCACCCGCGGATGCGCTGCTATTCAGCACACGGCGTGTTCAAGTCGTTCAAGAGCGCACAGAGCAGGGATCAACACCCGGCCGCGCTTTGCGTCACAAGTAGATCTTTAATGCGCCGTGGCCGATCTCACATACACCGAGAGAAATGTTTTGCTGCACAACCATTTATTTTGTTGCTATATGACTATAATAGAAACTTTCTTTTTTTTTTTTTTTATTTAAATAATTTTTATTTTACGTAAACAATCATACTTGGAGTGTTTCTCTAATTAAAGGTCATTGTTATTAAATACAATACATATTATGTACATATATATATATATATATATATCAATTTATTATTAGTATTATTATAATTTAGCGTCATACACACGTGTGTGGATTTATTTTCAATATCTTCCTTAAAAAGTAAGAAATAAAAAAATAAGGATGAATTCTTGGTCAGTAAAGAAAATTACTGTGACCGAATTTTATGTTCCCGTTGTTGGAGTAAATATCACTTCAGATAACTGTTCTCGATCATATGTATTTAAAATGAAAGATAATTCAATAGGAAATGATGATTGAGTACATGATATCATAACATAGCAACATTGACATTATTCTATTTAGCATCTATATTTATCATCCGCTATAACATCTAAGTAATGTCATGTATTATATACCTATTATTTACTTGACTTTGGTTAATTCTGATCGGAATCTTTCTGCTAATACACAACTTTTGATATCTATAATTCCAAAAGAATTGCATCTGGTTCATGTTTATGTGGCTCATATTCTTTCGCTATGATTAGTAGTAAAATATGTAGTGAAGTTCAGTTTCTCTTTTTTGTTTTCACCGTGTAGTTTTTATTTTATGAATAAATCTTTATTTTATTGCTGGAAATATTACTTGAAATTTTTTACTGGGAATCTCGAACGCTGTAATCTTGTATGGTTTTGTACCGAGGGTACAAAGTCCCGTTTTAGTGCTTTGAGCGAACTTCACCGCCGTAATAAACCTCGGTGATTTGGGGATACATTGAACATTAATGCCTTCGAAATTACGGGGTTACTGCTTGCATGCGTACGTGTACCCTTGCCTACAGATTGATTAGAGCTAATCAAATTCGAAGAGTCGCAAACATTCGACTCCATAAAGGAGACCAAGAATAATAATGACATATGAGAGGAAGAGAAAGGAGAAATTATTCGTGAAAAAAGTATTCACTAATAATTAAAATAGTAACTGTATAGGTATTTGCTACTCTGTAAATCTAAATCAGTAGTCACTAATTATCCAGTGGCATATTTGGCATTGATAATCAGTGAAGTTCAACTAAAAAAGGAAGAATGTTTGAGCATTATATAACTAAAATATTGACATTTGCACGTAATTTCAATACCGTATTCATTGAATTTAAGCACTAAAAGGTTTGTTAGATTACGTAATAAAGATTAGCTAGGTTAAGGATTTCATATTTAATTCACTGATTACCAATGGCATACTTCGGCATCAGTGATTATCCACTGATTCAGATTCAGAGAGTACATATAATATATATTGCAAATACCATTTACTATTCATATCTTTAAAAAAGCGAGCGTCAAGCAATTGCACAACCATTTTCGAAAAGAAAGAAATCCGGGTATGTAGAATTTGAGAAAAGCTCTCGAAATTCCTCGAAAAAAATAACAGGTGATTCGTAAAAAGCGCAACTACACAATACCAGACGTTCGTCCGTTATCCGTGAAGTCCATTCTCGAGATCCATCTTTTTTGTCGAGGAGCGGCCGCTGGCGGTTCTCAGCTGTGTATAATCTTCAACTGAACCGCCACACATGGCTCGACTCTCTTCTTTTTATCCGAATTGAGAACCCGGAAGGCGCCTGCCGTGTTCTCCACCGAGGAAAACCTGTCCGTGTCACGTAGCGACCTGCATCCGTCGACGTATCAGCACGGCCGTGTAGTGCCGTGTACCTGTGCACGACCCGCGGCATCGCTTCTTCCTTCTACATCGCGATGTCTTCTCTCTCTTCATCATTTCTTCTCGGAATCAGCCGTCGCGAAGAATGCTGCCCGCCCGGAACGCGCTTCGTTCTCGCGGTTGCATACATACATCGCGCAGGAAGTTCTTTCTTCCAGATTTTGCATATTCTTTCAACTTCGACATATGCCGCTCAATTTCGAAGCGGGTTCTCTCGCCTTCGGAACGAGTCACGCGACATCGCCTTTTTTTCGAGATGTCTTTCTCTGTCTCTTTTTTTTTCTGTGCCTTTCTCAGCTTCTACATTTTTTTATTATTACGTTAATACACGAATTTCAGGGTAGATATTTAAAAGTTATATTCAAGCTAACATATATCTTGACAAAAATTTGTTGCCTTTTATTCCTAAACTCTGAGCAGAATCGTGTAAGGCTCGTAATATGATCTCGTAAGACTTACAAGTGCTTATAACTTTATGTAATGTAAAACTTATAAGTGCTTATAACTTTATGTAATATCTTTAGCTTCTTGATAGCTGTAAGATTTAAGAGAAATGATAGACATTTATGAATGATCATACGTTTTACGTATATAAGCAGGTATATAAAGTTAGAACATCAGTCATAAGTTCTTATACTTTCTGAATTTCTTGAAGCGAAATCTTATTCTAAAAAAAATACTGAAAATCTGTCACTTTTTTTAAATAATGACAGTATTTTAACTCTTTTGGAGTAAGATTTCACTCCAAAAAATTTAGAGAATAATGCTATTTTCAGCAGAATCGCAAAGTTTGTAACTTGTTCTCATAGTTACGAACCTTACGATTTTGTTTTATAGAATTGTTTTATAGAATTAACTATGTGCGAAAGAGCACGGATTTTCGATATATATTTTCTTATATATATCGATAAAGTTATTCTATTCCAACCCCAAGTTCTGAACTGGTGTACATTGGTGCAATAAGTTAGAGTGAAACAGATATAGTTCATTTCATTTTAACTTATTGCATTAGTTCAGAACTATTCGAAAAAAAATAGCCTGATATGAATCAAAATATACAATATGGCGATATACTGATTAGAAATGATTCGATACGAAATATCGAGAGTCTATGTTCTCCATATATCTATCCTAGCTTTAGCTTCTAATTTTCTTACTTCCTTAGCTGTGTATTCCAAAATTTTCTATCAGTACTGAAAATCTATAGTGCACATAATATAAATTACAGTCTTTCAAGGCTAATAGTGAATTTTGGAAAACAGTCTTTATATCGAATCAATTGATAGCTAGATTCTAGATCCAATATGCTAATACGGAAATTCAAAGAAACTCAAAGTTCCGATGTAAATATAGAATATTAAAAAAATAATATGATATGATATTTTAAAATATCGAATCATAGATCGATATCCTTAGAATTGTCATTTCTAAAATTGACTCATTAATTTTCTATTAATTTTCATTAATTTCAAAGAATCCTTTATGAATCAATTAAATTTATTACTATATTTTTGCTGATAAATCGTAACCCATTTAAGTTATAAGAAAAAAAGCTTTCAAGAAAAAATGGAACTTCTGTTAGAGAGTCTTATTATTATATTTAATTTTTGTTATAAATTTGATTTAATGTCTGGAGAAAAAAAGAAGTTTGGACTGGTCGAAAAAGCATTCCAGTACATTTCTCACTCTTGATATTCGAAGCATGATCTGCAACAAGATCCTCAATGATTTTGCGCCATCGATTCCCAATTCCTTTGCCATGGTTCGTCAAGGAATCGATCGGTTCCCAGAACACGACGGCGTGATATCGCCGAGACCTTGCGGCTTATTCCTGAGTCCGCAGCCCTTCCTCTCATTTCCTCGTCTTTCTCACGTTTCTCTTCCTCGTCACTGTTGCCGCAATCTCCTCCTTCTCTCTTCTTCTCTTCCTTTCAATTCTCCTTCTTCTCATCTTTCTTCGCGTCCTCTTTTCTCTTATTTTTCTCGCTGTACCTCCTTGTGAGTTAACCGACTTAAAGTCCCATTTACACTGCAGTAAGTTACATAAAAATTTAGAAACGTCCTGGCATTTTAACAATGGCGGAATAGAATGATATTATTTAATAGAAAATAAATCACACATTTGCTATAAAAAATTATATTTTTATTGATTTTATACTATTTATATCTATTACTTTTCCATTATATTTTTTCATGACCTTCGGTTCTGTTATTTCTACATCAAGGCACTCATGAGCGATGCAGGTGTAACTTAAAGCATACTTCGTGAGTTTCAAGATATTGTTGCTGTTTCAAGATGCGCTGCTATTAAAGTATATTTCTACAAACAAAGCGCTCCTTTTCAAGACTGGTGTCGAGAAAAAAATCATATCATGCACAAAATAAATTTATCATATTTAAACATTGTCTGAGTGCGTGCGTGCGTATCTTTCTCCATATAATAAAATATTATCTACAAAATATCTTTTCAAAATTCAATGATAATTGGAATCCTACTGTAAATTTCCATGGATTTTTTCATGAATTCCTATTTCTATAGAGGACTATAAGATTCTGTAGGAGCTTATGTAATTACCTATAGAATTCGTACAGCATGTACAAGTATACGTAGAACATTCATAAGAATGCAAATAGAATAATAAGTATCCACAGAAATGTCCCGTGAGAACTAAAAGTCTATAAGATATCAGTTTGACATATAATAAACATGTAGGCGTATATAAGACAAAGGAGAGATGTTTTATGGGGACTGAAAATGCCTATAGGCTACCATAGGATGATATATGCACATCTCCTTTGTCTTATATGCACCTACATGTTCCTATATCAAAGTATAGTATCTTATAGATCTTTTTAGATCTCATGAGGCATCTATAGGTACCTATATCAACCTATATCAACTTGAGAGAATAATTCGTAATTCCCAAAACTGGAAGCCATAATATTTAATAAACGAGCTACGCTCCACGTCGGATGAAAAAAATCTGATTGTCATAAGGAAAATATATACTCATGACTTTTTTAAATCACCAAACACCTTGTTTATCATGTGACTTTTGTTTTTGAAGTTATGGAAAAATTATCTTAGATTTTCGCGTGGAATTACATCAGTTAGTTATAGGATGTTATGTATACACTTTAATATGTATATTATAGAGATGCAGGGACCATGCAGGGTGTCTCAGAATATTTGTGACTATTTTGGGACTAACAGAGTATCTCAAAACATTTGGAACTATTTTTGTGTGCAGATAGAGCGGATTAAACTGAATCGAAAGGTCGATCTCTATCATTTTGCAATTTTCGCAATTATTACCCAATGAGCAGAATATCTAAAATCGAGACAATTTTAAGATATCTTTAAGAGTTCTTTGCAATACTTCTTTAAAATATGTCATAAAGCTTATTCAGCAATCTTTAGAAACTAAATAATTATTGCGAAAATTGCAAAATGATACAGGACTTTTCGACTCAGTTTAATCTACTTTATCTGCATACGAAGATAATTCCAAATACATTCTGTATATCATTTAGATTCGATTGCAACAACGTGCTCATCATTCTTTTTCCCATGCCTATAGGAACCTTTTTTCATTGATGCCATAGGTCCCTATGTAAAATCTTGTAAAAAAAATTTCCTATGTATCTCATATACATGTGCGTAAATCTAATAGGTATCTAATAGGTATCCTACAGAATCTTATAGTTCTTTATAGGAATCCATGAAAAAGCCCAATGGAAATTTACAACAAGAAGCTTCCTGATATGAGGATCTGTCGAATTTGCTATGGATTAGGCAAACTCATAGGAAAATTCCCAGACATCAGGAATTTGCAGCAGGGAAGTATGTTGGCAATTTTGGAGTTGTATTTTTGAGTGCAAGATTGATTTTAATGTTATTACGTATATAAATAGAATTATAACATGATTTTTCCGCGTAATTATTGAAAAATTCATTTAATAGTTTATGATTTAATTCTAAAAAAAAAAATGGCTTATAGAAATTCTTTCGCTTTTTAAGATAAATTGACTTTAAATTTAATTATATCGTGAAACCCTTAATGTTTTATTATCGTAAGACTTTGTTGTTATGTAAATAGAGTTATATATTATAGTATGCCTTTTCTGTAAATTTTGAAAAATCCATTTAACACTTTATGATTTAATTCTAAAAAAAATGGCACTTACATTCGCTTCAAGCAAATTTTCAATTGTCATTTAATTATTCTGTCTCAAATTCGAACATGTACTGATATGTATATATATAAAGAAAGTAAAAAAAAACGTTTCGGGTTATACCACTGTAAAATTATGTTCTTGAATGTTGAAAAAATATACCAGAATTTTTCCAAGTTTTTTAAAACTCAAAATTCTTAATAATACA